>Ga0207425_1000039_pt1 | contig 219078 bp, 195 predicted proteins | sample AraplaF_Col_mTSA_FD_184255 | JGI IMG/M metagenome (GOLD analysis project Ga0207425, IMG submission 184255) | Arabidopsis root microbial communities from the University of North Carolina, USA - plate scrape MF_Col_mTSA (SPAdes) (version 3) | ecosystem: Host-associated > Plants > Roots >...
TACTACATAAAAATGTTCTGGTGGGCGGTGAGGAATTCGAATCCCCGACCCCTTGGATGTCGACCAAGTATTCTAACCAGCTGAACTAACCGCCCGAGAGCCAGCATTATAGAGAGCACTTCCCCCTGTGACAAGTGTTTTCCGAAGAAAACATTGCTGATATAGTCAGGGCACCATGCCAAACCACGATTCAACCCATCTTCACGCCCATCTGGACGGCGACGCGCAACACGCCCATTTCAACGAACACCGCAGCCAGGCTGCCCTGGCAGCCGCCCTGGCGCTGACTTTGGGCTTTGCCGTAGTTGAGGTAGTGGCTGGTTTCATGGCCAATTCGCTGGCCCTGATTTCCGACGCAGGCCATATGGTGACCGATGCCGCCGCGCTCGGCCTGGCGCTGCTGGCGCAACTGATTGCCAAGCGCCGCCCTTCCGCACGCTACTCGTTCGGCTTCGGCCGCGCCGAGGCGCTGGCCGCATTCGTTAACGGGCTTGCGATGCTGCTGGTGGTCGGCTGGATCGTATTTGAGGCAGTGCAACGCTTCGCGTCTCCCGTGCCGGTGCAAGGCGGCACCGTGCTGGTGGTGGCCGGCATCGGCCTGGCAGTCAACCTGCTTGTTGCCTGGAGCCTGTCGCGGGACAAGGAAAGCATGAATACCCGCGCCGCCCTGGTGCACGTGCTGGGCGACTTGCTTGGCTCCGTCGCCGCCCTGATCGCCGGCGGCGTGATCATGGCAACCGGCTGGATGCAGATCGACCCGATCCTTTCGCTGTTGGTATCGCTGCTCATCCTCAAATCGACCATCGGCGTACTGCGCGAATCCTTCCACCATTTGATGGAAGGCGTCCCGGACAACGCCGACTACGCCCAGATCGGCGCTGACCTGGCCGAAGTGCCTGGCGTGCTGTCGGTGCACGACCTGCACGTATGGGAAATGTCGCCAGGCCAGCCAGCCCTGATCGGCCACCTCGAAATCAACGACCTGAAGGACTGGCCGCAAATCCTGCACAAGGTGAAAGCCATGCTTCTCCTGAAGCACAAGATCGATCACATCACTTTGCAGGCCGAACCGGCGAACCAATGCGTGGCAGAGGTTAACGAATCCGCCGCCAAACGGAAATAGGCACGTCCCCATCGGGCCGCGGCGGCACCCGCCACTCCAATACCTCCCCTTCAAGAGAATAGGCGCGACGTTGCACAGTCCCATCCCATTGAGGGTTCGATGCAGCAGCGATGCGGAAGACCAGCTTCCCGTCTTCCACCGCGATCGTACCGAAATGGGTGCTCATGGCAAGCAACAGTCGCTTGTATTCTTGCGGCTCCGCCGAGCGGAAATCGCCGGCGAAGGGCGGCCTTTCGGTGTGATAGATCTGCAGCGCATAACGCCCATCGCCTGCAACGCTCAGTCTCCCGCGCGGCTTCGTGCCGTAATCGTCGCTTCGACTACCATCGCGATGTTCGCGATACGCACCGATCAGCTCCCAGGAGCCGGCCAGGCTTACCGGGGCGACAGGCATATCGGCAGCTGTCGCTGCCCCGCAAAGCATTAATGTGGTCAGAACCAGCTTCCTCATTGCAAATCTCCACTCAGTTGTACACGCAGCAGAGGATAGCCAGCTTGCCGTCAAAGCAAAATTGCAAAAAAATCGCGTGACCTGTGCATAATTGCACGGATGGATACCCCCGACTGGAACGATCTTCGTTACTTCCTGGCCGTCACCTCGGCTGGCTCGCTGTCGGCTGCCGCGCGCTCGCTTGGCGTCGAGCACACCACCGTGTCGCGCCGCATCGAAGCTCTGGAAGGTGTGCTGGGCCTCAGGCTATTCGACCGCTTTGCACGTGGCTGGTCCCTGACGGATGCCGGCCGCGCCTTGCTACCCCAGGCACAACGCGTGGAAGAAGAGATTCATGCCCTGTTGCGCCTGGCAAGCGGTGCAGGATCCGAATCCGGCACCGTGCGCATCTCGGCGCCTCCTGCCATCGCCGCACACTGGATCACGCCCCGCCTGCCTGCATTGCGCGCCCAACTGACGGGAATTCAAATCGAATTGGGCGCCGAATCGGCGCGAGTCGATCTATCACGGCGCGAGGCGGATATCGCCATCCGCTTTCGCCGGCCACAGGCGCCTGACCTGGCAGTGCGTATAGTCGCGACAGTCAAATATTTTTTGTGCGCGGCGCCAGAATATCTTGCGGCTCACCAGCCGGATGAATGGGAATTTATTGGCTACGACGAAAGCCTGGCGGAAACACCGCAGCAACAATGGCTGAATGCCTTTGCGGCAGGTCGGCCGTTCGCTTTTAGCAGCAACGACCTGAGTTCAATTGCCGCGGCAGTGCGTTTTGGTGCCGGCGTCGCCGTGCTGCCCGATTACCTCGCCGCAGGCCTGATAATTCCCGGCATTAACTGCCCTGTGCAGCGCGACCTCTGGATGGTCATTCACGACGACGTTCGCAAATCGCCAAAAGTGCGCCGTACTGCAGACGTCCTCGCAGAACTGTTCAGCATTTCAGCGCGCTAGCTCCTGGCAGCAACACGCCAGTCTCTGGCACGCTTAGGGCAAGTTTGTAGAGGGAGATGAGTTGCCCTCTCTCAAGCACGGCGAGCTTCGAGGATGCCGGTGACTTCGCAAATCGCGGCGAGCGCTTTTTGCAGTTGGCTGGTGGCGCCGATTTCAACCGTAAAGGTCATGCGGGCCTGCCCTTTGGCCGATTGGGTATTTACACCGGTGACGTTGATTTTCTCGCGCGAGAATATCTCCGAAATATCGCGCAGCAAACCCTGACGGTCAGTCGCCAACACAAATAAATCGACCGGGAATACCGTATCGGAACGGGCAGCACCCCAGGCGGTAACAATTACCCGCTCTGGCGCTTTGGCGCGCATTTCGGCAAAGTTTTTGCACGAAGCACGGTGAATCGAAACGCCTTTTCCGCGTGTAACAAAACCAACGATGGGATCTGGCGGCGCCGGTTTGCAGCATTTCGCCAATTGGGTCATCAGGCCATCTGTTCCAACCACCAATACACCCGATTTGGCGCCTGATTCAACGCTGGAATTGCGGCTCTTGTTCACCGCAACCTGGTCGGTCGCATCTTCCTCGGCCTCGGCGGGATCGCGCAACGCGGCCTCAACGTGACGCAGGGAAAACTCATCCTTGCCAACGGCCAGGAACAGGTCGTCCACTTTGTCAAAGCCCAGCTTTTGCGCCAGCGTTTCAAGGTTGACAGCGGTCTTGCCTTCGCGCTGCAGCGATTTCTCAACCAGGGAACGGCCATTGGCAACCGTTTCCTGGATATCGATCGCATGGAACCAGGCACGCACCTTGGTACGGGTGCGGTTCGATACGGTGTAGCCTGGGCTCAGCCAGTCGCGCGACGGCCCGGCAGTACCGGGAGCGCCTTTGGCGGTAATGACTTCGCAAGTTTGCCCGCTTTTCAACGGCGTATTCAGCGGCACCATCTGGCCGTCAACGCGGGCGCCGCGGCAGCGGTGGCCGACGTCGCTGTGCAGGTGGTAGGCAAAGTCGATCGGCGTGGCGCCGACTGGCAGCTCAATCACGCGCGCCTGCGGCGTCAGCACGAAGATGCGGTCATCCAGCGTGGTGGACTTCAGTTTTTCCACCCATTCGCGCTGCTGGTCTTCGTTGTTGACCACCGCATCGGCAACTTCTGTTTTCCAGGCCAGCAGCTGGCGCAGCCAGGCGATTTTCTCGTCGTACTGCTGACCTTTGAAGTTGGAACCGCCCTCTTCCTTGTAGCGCCAGTGCGCTGCGACGCCGTATTCGGCAAAGCTGTGCATCTCCTGGGTACGGATCTGCACTTCAAGGGGGCGGCCGTCGTCCGCCGTCACCACGGTGTGCAGCGACTGGTAGCCGTTCGGCTTGGGACGGGAAATGTAATCGTCGAATTCTTTCGGGATCGGGGTCCAGATATTGTGGACCACGCCGAGCACCGTATAGCAGGTCTTCACGTCCTCGACGATCACGCGGAAGGCGCGCACATCGTACAGTTCCGAAAAGTCCAGGTCCTTGCCCTTCATCTTGTTCCAGATGGAGTAGATGTGCTTGGGCCGGCCGAATACTTCGGCCTTGATGCCGGCCGATGCCAGCTCGGACTGCAGGCGCGCAATGGAAGACGTGACGAAGCTCTCGCGCGCCATGCGCTTCTCTTCCAGCATCTTCGCAATGCGCTTGTAGGTTTCCGGTTCGATGAAGCGGAACGACAGGTCTTCCAGTTCCCACTTGATCTGCCAGATGCCGAGGCGGTTTGCCAGCGGCGCGTAAAGGTCCAGGGTCTCGCGGCCGTAAGCGCGCGTCACTTCGTCGAAGCGCTTGATGTCGGAGAAGTAGCGCAAGGTGGTGCAACAGGAAGCCAGCCGCACCAGCACCACGCGCATATCGGTGGCCATTGCCAGCAGCATCTTGCGCAGCGATTCGACCTGGGCGACAGCCTGCTGCGCCGCGGTCTTGGTGCGCGCGGCACTGCCGGAGGACGCCAGCGTCAGTTCGCGCAGGCGGATCAGCTGGCGCACGCCGGCGACCAGGTCGTTGACTTCCTTGCCGTAGCGCGGCTCGATGGAGGGGGCGGTATCGGCGTCGAGCAGGGTCAGCTCGAACATCAGTGCCGCGATGCGGGTTTCCGCATCGGTGCGCAGGATGGCCAGTGTGCTGGCCACCCCGATGGCAAATTCCAGGGCATCTTGCCCATGACCGGTGATACGGCCGCTGTACGCCTGGCTGGCGTGGTCGAGCGCAGCCAGCACGCGCGCTCCATCGTCGGCGGACAAGCCTTGTACCAGTTGATCCGTCGTTGCGCTGTTGAGAGCCGCGATTGAAACCATTACGAAAACCTTTACAACTTCACTTTTGGGCGGCGGTCACCACGATTTCGACCAGCCAGTCGGGGTTCGCCAGTTGCGCCTGGACGGTCGCGCGCGGCGGGGTGTTGCCTTCGACAACCCAGGCTTCCCATACTTCGTTCATGGCGGCGAAGTTGGCCAGGTCGGTGATGTAGATCTGGGCGCGCAGGATGTGCGCCTTGTCGCTGCCGGCTTCGCCCAGCAGGCGGTCGATGTGGCCCAGCACTTCCGCGGTCTGCGCCTTGATGTCGCCGCCCTTTTCGGCGATCTGGCCGGCCAGGTACACGGTGCCGTTATGAACGGCGATTTCGGACATGCGCTTACCTACGTGAAAACGTTTGATTTCCATGCTTCTCTCTTAGTGGTTCAACAAAAAATCTTTCGCAATCGCGATCTGGTCGTCGTGCAGGAAGGTCGGCGCGTGCCCAACGTTCGCGATTTCCACCAGCTTGGCTTTCGGCCCGCGCTGCGTCATCGCTTCCGCCGTTTCGCGCGACAGCAGGTCGGAGTTGGCGCCGCGCACGAGCAAGGTCGGGCAGCGGATCGCATCGTAGGCGGCCCACAGCATTGCTTCGTCCGCCTTGGCGGATTCGGGCGTCACCGACTGGAACGGCAAGGCCAGGCCCATGTCGTAATGGCGCACCCACGTGCCGTCCTTGTCCTGGCGCAGCACGTCGGCGGCCAGCTTATGCCATTCCGCGTCGGTGTGTTCGCCGAAGGTGGTCGACACCATCTTCACGAATTCGGCGCCGGCCTTGAAGGTCGGGAATCGCACTTCCTGGGCGATGTAGTCGCCAATGCGCTGGATCGCCACCGAATCCAATGTGGGACCAATATCGTTCAATACCAGCTTGCTGACCGGGTTGTCCGGCAGCGAAGCCAGTCCCATGCCGATCAGGCCGCCCATCGAGGTGCCGAACCAGTCGACGGTCTGGCGCTCGCCATTGGCCAGCACGCGCGCCAGCAGGGTTACCATATCGCTCACGTATTGAGGCAGGCGGTAAAGCTGGGGGTTGGCCAGGCTGCCGGAACGGCCACGGCCCACCACGTCGGGGCAAACCACGCGGTAATCCTTGCACAGTGACTGTGCAAGATTGTCAAAATCATCCGAAACACGGGTCACGCCGTGCACGCAAACCAGCACGTTTGGGTTGTCTTCCTCGCCCCATTCCTTGTAAGCCATCTGGTGCAGGCCAGACATGGAGAAACACTGAACGGACTTGATTTTAGCTTCTGGCATTCGGTTCCTCGCTCCACGCGCTGTTGTTTCGCTATTGGTTTTTGCGCTACATTCTACATTGGCTAACTAATTATAGGGGACCAAATGGTCAGCACGACTTTGCGCGGCAAAACTGCGCTCGTTACCGGCTCCACTTCCGGCATCGGCCTGGGCATCGCACGCAGCCTGGCAGCGGAAGGCGCCAACATCGTATTGAACGGCTTTGGCGATGCAGGCGAAATCGCGAAGCTGCAGGAATCGCTGGCCGCCGAATTCGGCGTACAAGCAGGCTACCACGGCGCGGACATGAGCAAGCCGGCCGATATCGAAGCCATGATGGCCTATGCCGCCCAGAAGTTCGGCGGCGTCGACGTGCTGGTGAATAACGCCGGCATCCAGCATGTGGCCAATGTCGAAGACTTCCCTGTCGAGCGCTGGGACGCCATCATTGCCATCAACCTGACCTCGGCCTTCCATACTACCCGCCTGGCGTTGCCGCACATGAAGGCACGCAACTGGGGCCGCATCATCAACCTCGCTTCGGTGCATGGCCTGGTGGCTTCGGCCGGCAAGTCGGCCTATGTCGCGGCCAAGCATGGCCTGGTCGGCTTTACCAAGGCCACCGCGCTGGAAACCGCCAGGACCGGCATCACCTGCAACGCGATCTGTCCGGGCTGGGTCCTGACGCCGCTGGTGCAAAAGCAGGTCGATGCGCGCGCCGAGAAGGACGGCCTGTCCAACGAGGCCGCCAAAGCTGCCCTGCTGGCGGAAAAGCAGCCGTCCGGCGAATTTGTCACGCCGGAAGAGCTGGGCGCGATGGCAGTCTTCCTTTGCTCCGACGCGGCCAAACAAATGCGCGGCGTGGCCTGGAATATGGATGGCGGCTGGGTCGCGCAGTAATCAGGCCTTCTGCGCCAGGTAGTTGTTCTTCAAGCGCATGTAGTGCTCGGCCGAGTACCTGAAGTGCGCAATTTCCTGTTCGGTCAGCTCGCGGATGCGCATCGCGGGCCGGCCGACATACAGGCCGCCGCTTTTCAGCACCTTGCCGGGGGCAACCAGGCTGCCCGCCCCAACCATGACGTGCTTCTCGATGACCACGTCATCCATGATGATTGAGCCCATGCCGACCAGGCATTCGTCGCCAATGGTGCAGCCATGCAGCAGCACCGAATGGGCAATCGTGACGTGCTTGCCGATCGTCAGGGCGGCGCCTTCCGGCTTGGCCGCGAAGCGGTGCGACACATGACACATGGCGAAATCCTGTACATTGCTGCCTTCGCCGATCGTAATGCGGTTCACGTCGCCCCGCAGCACCGCATTGCACCAGATTGAGGCATCGCGGCCGACGCTGACGTCGCCTATGATTTGCGCCGACTGGTGGACGAACACGCCGTCGGCGAGCTGGGGGAAGGTATCGAGGTAGGGTTGCAATGTCATGCAAAGATTATATGGCTTGCAGCACTGCCGCACGATGGCGATTGTGGATTTCCACAATGGGGATACACACAATAGCGGCAAGACAACCCGTTTGCCATGATGGGGATATTCGGAGACAAACGAGGCCCCTCATCATGGAAAAGAAACCCTTCTACAAAGTACTGTACGTCCAGGTACTGTTCGCCATCTTCTGCGGCGTCATGCTCGGCATTTACCTGCCGACTGACGCAGTAGCCATGAAACCGCTTGGCGACGGTTTCATCAAACTGATCAAAATGATCATTGCCCCGGTCATCTTCTGTACCGTGGTGAGCGGCATCGCCGGCATGCAGGACGTAAAAAAGATCGGCCGCGTCGGCGGCAAGGCTCTGATCTACTTCGAGATCGTTTCCACTTTCGCCCTGATTATCGGCCTCGCGGTTGCCAACTTCATGCAGCCTGGCGCCGGCTTCAACGCCGATCCGCACACGCTGGACACCAAGTCCATCGCCCAGTACACGGAAAAGACCAAGGCACTGACCACCACCGACTTCCTGCTGAACATCATCCCCAACACCGTGTTCGATGCCTTCGCCAAGGGCGACATCCTGCAGGTGCTGCTGGTTGCCGTGCTGTTCGGCTTTGCGTTGTCCCTGCTCGGCGAGCGCGGCCGTCCGGTCACCAAACTGATCGATGAGGTGTCGCACGCCTTCTTCGGCATGGTCAACATCATCATGAAGGCCGCCCCGATCGGTGCCTTCGGCGCCATGGCCTTTACCATTGGTAAATACGGCATCGCTTCCCTGTTGCCGCTGGCCAAGCTGATGGGTTCGTTCTACCTGACCTGCGTCCTGTTCGTGTTCATCGTGCTGGGCCTGATCGCCAAGTACACTGGCTTCTCGATCGGCCGCTTCATTTCCTATATCAAGGAAGAACTGCTGATCGTGCTGGGCACCTCCTCCTCGGAAAGCGCCCTGCCTTCGCTGATGCGCAAGCTGGAAAAGCTGGGGGCTTCCAAGCCGGTGGTTGGCCTGGTGGTACCGACCGGCTACTCCTTCAACCTGGACGGCACCAACATTTACATGACCATGGCGGCCCTGTTCGTTGCCCAGGCCACCAACACCGACCTGACGCTGTGGCAGCAACTGACCATCCTCGGCGTTGCCATGCTGACCTCGAAAGGCGCCTCGGGCATCACCGGCGCCGGTTTCATCACCCTGGCCGCCACCCTGGCCGTGGTGCCAAGCATCCCGGTAGCGGGCATGGCACTGATCCTCGGCATCGACCGCTTCATGAGCGAATGCCGCGCCCTCACCAATTTCGTCGGCAACGGCGTGGCAACCCTGGTGGTCGCCAAGTGGGAAGGTGAACTGGACATGGATACCCTGAAGCGCGAACTGGCCAATCCTACCCCGCTGAACCCAACTGCCCAGGCGACCGCAACCGAACCCCTGGCAGCGACTGCCGAGTAAGCCGTCGCCTCCCTTAACACGAAGACAGGCCCCATGCAATTCTGCATGGGGCCTGTCTTTTTTTGTGGTTAGAATGTAACAAAAAGTAGCCGTGCGAATGTTGACTTACGGAAACATGCAACCTAGAATAAACTCACTAATAATGCACCCAGAACGGACGCCAGGATGAGACTCCCCAGCCACCGTGGATTTACCCTGATTGAAGTGATGATCACCGTCGTTATCGTCGGTATTCTCGCGGCAATCGCCATCCCCAACTACTCCCGCCACGTCGTGCGCGGCAATCGCGGAGCCGCACAGCAGCACCTGATCGACCTGGCGCAGCGCGAACAGCAATTCCTGGCCGATGCGCGCGTCTACAAGGATTCGGTCGCCGGCCTGAACATGCAGACGCCACCCATCGTGTCCAAGTATTACACGATTACGATCCAGGCCGACGACGGGCCGCCACCAAAGTTCACCATCACCGCGACGCCTGTCGCAGGCACCGGCCAGGCCAACGATGGCACCCTCACCATTGACCAGGCCGGCACTAAGCTGCCCGCCGACAAGTGGTGATGCCATGAAACGCCAATACGGCTTCGGCCTTTCCGAGATGATGCTGGCAGTCCTGATCGCAGGCATCCTGGCGGCGGTCGGCATGCCTGCCATGCAGAACTTCATCTCCAACCAGCGCCTGAAAAGCACTTCGACCGACCTGTTCACCAGCATCCTGCGTGCGCGCAGCGAAGCGATCAAGCGCAACCGCGACGTCACGATTTCGCCCTCGACCAACTGGAACACGGGCTGGACTATTCCTAGCCCGAACGCAGGCGAACCGGTCCTGGCCACCTTTACCACGCGGCCTTCGGTCACGGTTACCGGTCCGGCGGCCGGCGTAACGTTCACCGCTGCCGGGCGCGTCAAGGGCGACAGCAATCCGCAGTTTTCCATTTCCTCGACTACAGGCAAAGCTAGCTGCATCAGCATTGACCTTGGCGGCCGCCCGAACGTGCAACCCAAATCATGCTAAGAACAACCATGCACCGCCAACACGGCATCACAATGATTGAAGTCCTGGTCACGATCGTGATCCTCGCCTTCGGCCTGCTGGGCATTGCCGTTTTCCAGTCCAAAGCCAGCGTCGGTTCGATCGAATCCTACCAGCGCGCCCAGGCCGTCATCCTGCTGGACGACATGAGCTCGCGGGTACGCGGCAATCCCGACAATGTTGCCTCCTATGAGTCCACCAACATCGGCACCGGCGATGCGCAGCCGGCCGATTGCAGCGCGCTTGGCGCCGGTGCCGCGCGTGATGTCTGCGAGTGGAGCAATTTGCTGAAAGGCGCTGCCGAGACCGATAGCAATACCAAGGTCGGCGCCATGATCGGTGCGCGCGGCTGCATCACCCTGCTGCAAGCTGCCGACCGTACCGCCGGCGTTTGCAAGCCAGGCATCGTCCAGGTTGCTGTCGCCTGGCAAGGCTTGCACGCCACCCAGGCTCCATCCCTGGACTGCGGCAAGAATCAGTTCGGCGATGAGAACTATCGCCGCCTGATTTCTGCCCAGGTCCTGATTCCTCTACTCGACTGCAAATGAGGAGCCCATCCATGCAGATTTTCCGCCGCGAGCAAGGCTTTACCTTAGTTGAGCTGATGGTGGCAGTCGCCGTCGGCATGCTATTGCTTGCCGGCTTATCGACCCTGTTTTCCAGCAACAGCTCCGCGCAAGTGGAAATCGAGCGCGCCAACCGCCAGGTGGAAAACGGGCGCTATGCCATGCAACTGATGACCGGCGACTTGCGTAATGCCGGCTATTACTCCGAATACGACCCGATCGAGCTGGCCGCACCGACCGTCTTGCCAGACCCGTGCGACGTAGACCTGACCAATATGCGCGACGCGATCGCCTTTGCGGTTCAAGGCTATGACAACAGCAACTCGCTCAAATGCCTGTCCGACGTCAAGGCCAATACCGACGTCGTGGTAGTGCGCCACACCCACACCTGCGTCGTCGGTGCTGCAGATTGCGAAGATGACAGTGCCGGCGGCCCGTTCTTCCAGGCTTCACAGTGCTCCAACGACTCTGAGCTTGGTTCCAACGACAAATACAACCACTATCAAATCTCGGCTTTGAACAGCGGCTTCACCCTGCATAAATTTAACTGCACGGCCGTCAAAGGCAGCGGCAGCCCGGCCGACGTGCGCCGCCTGCTGACCCATATCTACTTTATCGCCAATAACAGCCTGGCCGGCGACGGCATCCCCACGCTCAAGCGTGCCGAAGTGGTCAGCAAAGGCGCGGTCATGTCGGTGCAGATCGTGCCGCTGGCCGAAGGCATCGAAAACATGCAGCTTGAGTACGGCCTGGACGGTAGCAACGATGGGGTGGCGGACAGCTTCACGACCAAGGTCAACGATGCCGAATGGGGTAATGTCGTGTCGGTCAAGCTGCACTTGCTGGCGCGCACCCTGAGCCCGTCGATGGGACATACCGATACCAAGTCCTATGTGCTTGGCTCGGATGAGAACGGACAGCAGAACGTCATCAAGGCTACTGGTGACAAGTACAAACGCCACGTCTTCACCTCACTGATCGGCTTGCCTAACGTGGCCGGAAGGAAACCTTGATGAAACACCTCGCACTCCGTCGACAGAGCGGCATGACCCTGGTCGTGGCACTGGTCATGCTCGTACTGATCACCTTGCTGGCGATGACGACTTTTAACCTGGGCAAATCCAGCATCCAGGTTGTCAACAATATGCAAAACCGCGATGAAGGCATCGCCGCCAGCCGCAGCGTGCTGGACGAAGCCATGTCCAGCACGCGCTTCTTTGATACGCCAAACGATGCCCTGGACCAGCCTTGCCTGAACAGTAACCATCGCTGCTTCGACCTGAACGGCGACGGCATCATCGATATCGTTACCTCCTTGAGCGCAGCCAAATGCGTCAAGGTGCGCACCATCAAGACCAATGAACTTGACTTCGGTTCCGAGGAAGACCGCAACTGCAGCGTCGGCACCAGCGGCAACAGCGGCATTGTCGGATCGGATAAAGGCAATTCGATGTGCGCCGACTCCACCTGGGAAATGACAGCCACCAGCCAGGACCAGCAGGCTCAATCCGAAGTCCAGGTAGTACAAGGTGTTGCCATGCGCGTCGCGACAACCAACATCGAAACCAGTTGCAAATAACTAGCCCGCTTTATATTGAGAGCCAGCCATGCCAAAAAAGCTAATGATCACCGCGGCCGCCTGCCTCGGTGCATGCGCCACCCTCCTGTCGTTCCCAGCTGGCGCTGACGACATCGATATTTTCACAGGCGCCTCCGCCGGCACCTCGATCAATCCGCGCATCCTGATCGTACTGGACAATACGTCCAACTGGTCGCGCCAGGCGCAGAAGTGGCCGGGCGGCCTGACCCAGGGCCAATCCGAGGTGCGCGCCATCAAGAGCGCCATCGCCACCCTGAACGAAAAAGTCAACGTCGGCCTGTTTGAATTCGTCACCGACGGCAACGCCAACGATAACGGCGGCTTCGTGCGCTTCCAGGTGCAGCCGATGACGACCTCGGCCAGGAACCAGTTCAACAACCGGCTCGACACCATCGACGGCGCCATCACCAGCCCGATCGAAAAACGCAATTCGGGCACGATGTACGGCAACCTGATGTACGACGTGTACAACTACCTCGGCGGCCTCACCGGCTACTCCGCTGCGAAAGGCGTGACGCCCAGCTCGATCGCCGATCCGGCCGGCTACGTCAAGCGCTGGGCGCCTTTCAAGTCCCCGCTGACGGACGACGCCAGCTGCGCCAAGACCATCGTCATCTTCGTCACCAACCCGGACCAGAGCGGCCCGACCAAGGATGACAGCGCCAACACTACACAGTTGCAGAGCCTGGGCGGCAACACGAAACAGCTTGGCCTGCCCAACTTCACGACCCAGACGGTCCAGAGCGTCACCAATATCGGCCAGACCGCATCCTGCTATTCGAGCCAGACGGCCGCTTCGACCGAACTGAACGCAGCCCCTTGGGTCACTACCTGCGGCAACTACACCGACGGCTGCAAGATCGGTTCGGCACTGAATGACGGCAGCAAGGTTTGCCCGGTCGGCACCGCATCGTATGCAATCAACGGCGTCAACAGCGCGGTCACCAACGTGCCGACGGGTACCGTCACCACCGACGCCAACCCATGGAACGCCGACGAATGGGCGCGCTTCATGCACGACAAGGGCGTGCCAATCCCGGCCAGCAGCCTCAAGTCCAAGGTCACGTTCTACACCATTGACGTGTACAACGCGCAGCAGAACATCGAGCACACCAAGCTGATGCTGAGCATGGCCAGCGCCGGCGGCGGCAAATACTTTGCGGCCAAGAGCCAGCAGGCGATCCTTGATGCACTGAACCAGATCATTGGCGAAGTGCTGGCAGTGAACTCCACCTTTGCATCGACTTCGTTGCCGGTGAACGCCACCAACCGTTCGCAAAGCGAGAACCAGGTCTTCATCGGCATGTTCCGCCCCGACCCTGATGCCAAGCCGCGCTGGTTCGGCAACCTCAAGCGCTATCAACTGGTCCTGGATGGCACGGATGTCTCGCTGGGTGACGTAAACGGCAACCTGGCAGTCAACAACAATACCGGTTTTATCACCGATTGCGCGCAAAGCTTCTGGACCGTCGACAAGGGAGCGTATTGGGAAAACCTCGGCCTCAACCCTGACCCGGCGAGTGGCTGCCGCTCCCTGGGCAAAGGTGTTTCGCCCTACTCTGATGCGCCGGACGGCCCATCGGTTGAAAAAGGCGCCGTGGCGCAGATGCTGCGCAACGGCAACGACCCGGGCAATACCGGCACCCCGACCTACGCCGTCAACCGCACCATTTATACCCGCACCAAGGGCGGCACTTCGCTGGTGACCTTCAATACCACCAACAGCGGCTTGTCGGCCGACGTGGTCAACTTCATCCGCGGCGCCGACGTGACGCAAGAGCGTGGCCCGGACATGCCGACCACCACTACCCGCCCATCGATTCACGGCGATGTGATCCACTCGCGCCCGCTGCCGCTGTCCTATGACGAGAACAACGTCGTCGTGTTCTACGGTTCCAACGATGGCTTCCTGCGGGCGGTGGACGCCAACACCGGCAAGGAACGCTGGTCCTTTGTCGCACCGGAATTCTTCAGCCGCCTGAGCCGCTTGAAGGACCAGACCCCGCTGGTGAACTACCCGAACGTGGCCGGTCCCGGCGACGTGGCTGCCATCGGCAGCCCGAAAGACTACTTCTTCGACGGCTCCACCGGTGTGTACCAGAGCCTGCCGGCCAGCCCTACCGACACCCAGAAAATCTGGATCTATCCAACCATGCGCCGAGGCGGCCGCATGGTATACGGCCTGGACGTGAGCAGCATCGACAGCCCGCGCCTGATGTGGTCGGCCGGTTGCCCGAACCTGGCCAATGACGACGGCTGCACCCCAGGCTTCGACGGCATCGGCCAGACCTGGTCGATTCCAGCGGTTGCCTTCGTTAAAGGCCATTCCGCCACCCGCCCGGTGGTCGTGATGGGCGGCGGCTATGACAACTGTGAAGATGCCAATACCGGCGCGCCGACCTGCGTTGCCGGCAAGGGCGGCTTCGTCTACGTGATGGACGCGGAGAGCGGTTCCCTGCTCGCCAGCTTCAAGACCAAGCGCAGCGTCGTCGGTGACGTTTCGATGATCGATATCGACAACGACGGCACGGTTGACTACGCCTACGCTGTCGACCTGGGCGGCAATATCTACCGCATCGACTTCGTTGACCCCTATACGACCAGGGCGCCTTTGTCCGCCAACAACTGGCGCATGTACCGCGTGGCCTATACCAACCAGGCCACCAGCCCGCGCAAATTCATGTTCGGCCCGGCGCTGCTGTACAACAAGGGCTCGGTCTATGTGGCATTGGGCAGCGGCGACCGCGAGCACCCGCTGTCCTGGCAATACCCTTATGAGTCGACCGCCAACCGTTTCTACGTGGCGCTGGACAACCTGGCCAATAAACCGACGACGGACGAAGCCGGCCTGAACCTGGACGCCAGCCTGACCAACAGCACCTCGCCAACCGACTGCAATTCGCCGAACGTGCTGCCGAATGGCAGCAGCCGCGGCTGGTTCATGGAACTGCAAAAAGGCGAACAGGTCGTGACCTCTTCCCTGATCGTCGCCGGCACCGTCATGTTCAGTACCAACCGCCCCATCGTCGGCAACGCGGCAAGCTGTTCCACTGCCCTGGGTGAGGCGCGCGGCTATGCTGTCAGCCTGTTCAATGCGTCCGGCGCAATCGGCGTCGACGGCACCTGCGGCGGCAGCCGCTCGTCGGTCTTCGCCGGTGGCGGCCTGCCACCATCGCCGGTGCTCGCCACGAACGTCAGGGTTCGTCCCCCATCTGACCCGCGAAACCCGAATGGCCCAACCGGTCCGGGTGCTGAAGGCCGCATCGTCAACGTGGTGATCGGCTCCCCGAAGAAGGAGGTTTCAATTGACGGCAGCGAGGTGAAACCGAACATCGGTTCGGTCCGCAAGCGCAAGTACACCTACGTCAAAGGCCAGTAAAAACCGAGGGGCGCTTCAGCGTCCCCTTTCTTCTTCATGCAATAAAAAAGGGACGCCGCGGCGTCCCTCTGCTTTTTCCGCTGCCGTTTCAGGCGAACGACAGCTCCACGCCGGATGCCGCAGCGATTTCTTCGCGCGTTACGCCCGGCGCCAGTTCGGTCACCTTGATCCCGGTTGGGGTCACCTCCATCACGCCAAGGTCGGTGATGATCATGTCCACCACGCCGACACCGGTCAGCGGCAGGTCGCATTTCTTCAGCAGCTTGTGCGAAGTCGAACCATCCTTGGCGGTGGCAACGTGCTCCATCAGCACGACCACTTTCTTGACGCCGGCCACCAGGTCCATCGCGCCGCCCATGCCCTTGACCATCTTGCCAGGGATCATCCAGTTGGCCAGGTCGCCCTTTTCCGACACCTGCATCGCGCCCAGGATCGCCAGGTTGATCTTGCCGCCGCGGATCATCGCGAACGAGTCGGCCGAGCTGAAGTAGGCCGCGCCTGGCAAGGCAGTCACGGTCTGCTTGCCGGCGTTGATCAGGTCGGCGTCCACTTCCGCTTCGGTCGGGAACGGACCGATGCCCAGCAGGCCGTTTTCCGATTGCAGGAACACTTCGATATTCTGCGGCACATAGTTGGCCACCAGGGTCGGCAGGCCAATGCCCAGGTTCACATAGAAGCCGTCCTGCAGCTCTTTCGCCGCGCGTGCGGCCATTTCATCACGAGTCCATGCCATGATGTCTTCTCCTTAGTTGGCACGCACGGTGCGCTGTTCGATGCGTTTTTCCGGGTTGGCGTTAAGCACGATGCGGTGCACGTAAATGCCCGGCAGGTGCACGGCGTCCGGATCGATGGCGCCGACTTCGACGATTTCCTCCACTTCCACCACGCAGACCTTGCCGGCGGCAGCGACGTTCGGATTGAAGTTGCGGGAGGTCTTGCGGAAGACCAGGTTGCCCGATTTGTCGGCCTTCCAGGCCTTGACCAGCGATACGTCGGCCACCAGCGAGCGTTCCATCACATACTGCTCGCCGTCGAATTCGCGGATCTCCTTGCCGTCGGCAACGATGGTGCCGACGCCGGTCTTGGTGAAGAAGGCCGGAATGCCCGCACCGCCGGCGCGCAGCTTTTCAGCCAGGGTGCCTTGCGGGGTGAATTCCAGTTCCAGTTCGCCGGCCAGGAACTGGCGCGCGAATTCCTTGTTCTCACCCACGTAGGAGGAGATCATTTTCTTGATCTGACGGGTTTCCAGCAGTTGGCCGAGGCCAAAGCCATCCACGCCAGCGTTATTGGAAATCGCGGTCAGCCCTGTGGCGCCGCTGTCGCGCAGTGCGCCGATCAGCGCTTCCGGGATGCCGCACAGGCCGAAACCGCCGACCGCAATGGTTTGGCCGTCGGCCACGATGCCGGCCAGGGCGGCCTTGGCATCCGGGTAAATCTTGTTCATTATGTCTCCTTGTTCAAATGGCCGGAAGGCGATTGAGGATAGAATACGCCCGCCCAAACATCAATACCGTAGAAATACCGCAATGCCGATCAATTACGAGTCCATCTTCAAATTCGCCCCGGTAGGCATGTGCGTGTCGGACAATCGCGTGATCCAGGCCAGCAACGATGCGCTGGCGGCCATGTTCGGCTACGGCGCCGGCGCGCTGGATGGGCAGTCGTTCCAGGTCCTGTACCCGACCCAGGATGAGTACCAGCGGACCGGGGACCGCATCATCCCCATCATGAATGCCAGGGGACGCTATTCCGATGAGCGCATCATGCGCCGTGCCAATGGTGAACTGTTCTGGTGCCACGTGACCGGCCGCGCGCTCGACACGGCGCAACCGCTGGGCGCCGGCATCTGGACCTTCGAAGACGTGTCGGAGCAGCGCCCGGTTTCCGCCGCCCTCACCCCGCGCGAGCGGGAAATTGCGGCTTTGCTGGTGGAGGGCAAGACCAGCAAGATGATTGCGCGCGATGCCGGATTGTCGCCGCGGACGGTGGAGATGCACCGGGCTTCGTTGATGCGCAAGTTTGGTGCGGCTACCGCTGCTGAGCTGGTACATAAGCTGGCTGGGGCGCGCTAAAACCGGTAAACCTGGGTCTGATCCAAGGGTCAGACCCTGTCTGTTCGGCTGCCGTCTCGAGACCCGGGTTTAACGGTTCAGCCCGCCATCATGCCGTCATCAGCCGAGATAATCGCGCCATTGATAAAGTGTGCCTCGTCCCCCGCCAGCAACAGCAGCAGCCCATCCAGGTCCTGCGGCTTGCCCGCCCGCTTGCGCGGCAGCATATCGATCAGCCGCTTGCCCTGGTCGCTGGCAAAGTAATCCTCATTGATCTCAGTCTCGATGTAGCCCGGGCAGATGGCATTGGTGTTGATGCCGTACTTGCCCCACTCCACCGCCATGGCCTTGGTCATGTGCACCACGCCGGCCTTGCTCATGCAATACACGCCGATTTGCGGCAGCACGCGCAGCCCCGCCACCGAAGCGATATTGATAATGCGGTGCTGCTTGCGCGGATCGCCTTTGGCGCGCGCGATCATCCGCTTGGCCGTCTCCTGCGCCACGAAAAACGCTCCGCGCAGGTTGCAGTCCATGACAAAGTCATAATCTTCCGGCGACACGTCCAGCAAACGTTGCGTCATTGATACACCGGAATTATTCACCAGGATGTCGATCGGGCCAGCCTCGGTTTCGGCATGGGCGATGGCGGATTTGATGCTCGCATAGTCGGTCACGTCCAGTGTGACTACATGGGCGGCGCCACCTTCGGCTTCGATTTCCGCACGCAGCTCTTTCAGGCGTTCAATGCGGCGCGAGGCCAGCACTACCTGGCAGCCCGCTTGTGCCAGCACCTTGGCGAAACGGGCGCCAAGCCCGCTGGAAGCGCCCGTGATCAGGGCAATCTTGCCCTCAAAATTTACTTCGATCCCCACCGGCTACTCCTTATAATTCCGTTCCGACATGATGACACAAAAAACCTCCTTATTAGATTGCCACGTCTAATATTAGCCCTCACAATGGCGCCACCGTTGCAATACCCGGGAAAAAAGAGCACACTCGTTCTATTTCCAGCCCCGAATTTTCCATCATTCTTATAAAAACACCATGAGCAACCTTGTAGAACAGTACGGCCCACGCGAGGCAATGGAGTACGACGTTGTGATCGTTGGCGGCGGCCCTGCTGGCCTGTCGGCAGCGATCAAGATCAAGCAGCTGAATCCGGAGACCTCCGTGGTCGTGCTGGAAAAAGGCGGCGAACTCGGCGCCCATATCCTGTCCGGCGCAGTGATGGACCCGAAAGCCCTTACCGAACTGATCCCGAACTGGAAAGAGCTCGGTGCTCCGCTGAACACTGCCGTCACCGAAGACCGCGTGCTGTTCCTGACCGAGTCCAAGGCGTTCAAGACCCCGAACTTCATGCTGCCGAAGTGTTTCGAGAACCACGGCAACTACGTCATTTCGCTGGGCAATGTGGTGCGCTGGCTGGGCCAGCAGGCCGAAGCCCTGGGCGTGGAAATCTTCCCTGGCTTCACCGGCGCGGAAATCCTGTACAACGACGACGGTTCGGTCAAGGGCGTTGCGACCGGCAATATGGGCGTCAAGCGCGACGGCGAGCCTGGCCCCGACTTCCAGCTCGGCATGGAACTGCACGGCAAGTACACCCTGTTCGCCGAAGGCGCACGCGGCCACCTGGGCAAGCAGTTGATGGCCAAGTATGACCTGAATAAAGGCAAGGATCCTCAATCCTATGGCATCGGCATCAAGGAACTGTGGGAAATCGATCCGGCCAAGCACAAGCCTGGCCTGGTGATCCACACCACCGGCTGGCCGCTGGACACCAAGACTTACGGCGGCTCCTTCCTGTACCACCTGGAAAACAACCAGGTCATGGTCGGCTACGTTGTGGGCCTCGACTACGAAAACCCATACCTGTCGCCATACGAAGAATTCCAGCGTTACAAGACCCACCCGGAAATCCGCGGCTTCTTCGAAGGCGGCAAGCGCATTTCCTACGGCGCGCGCGCTATCACAGCTGGCGGCCTGCAATCGCTGCCCAAGCTGGTGTTCCCGGGTGGCGCACTGATCGGCTGTGACGCCGGTTTCCTGAACATGAGCCGTATCAAGGGCTCGCACGCCGCGATCAAGTCCGGCATGCTGGCCGCCGAAGCGGTCGTGGCGGCATTGGGCGCCGGCCGTTCCGCCGACGAACTGGCAGCCTACCCGTCCGCCTTCGAGCAATCCTGGCTGCACGAAGAACTGCACGTGGCGCGTAACGTCAAGCCTTGGCTGAAGAAGGGCCTGTACCTGGGCTCGCTCATGACCGGCATCGACCAGATCGTCTTCCGCGGCAAAGCGCCTTGGACCCTGCACCACTCGACCCCGGATCATGCCTGCCTGCGCCCTGCTTCGGAATTTGCCCCGATTACTTATCCCAAGCCGGATGGCAAGCTGACCTTCGACCGCCTGTCGTCGGTGTTCATTTCGAACACGAACCACGCGGAAGACCAGCCTATCCACCTGACGCTGAAGGACAATTCGGTGCCGGTGAATGTCAACCTTGCCAAGTTTGCAGGCCCTGAATCGCGCTACTGCCCGGCCGGCGTCTACGAATTCGTCAAGACCGACGAAGGCCAGGACCGCCTGCAGATCAATGCGCAGAATTGCGTGCATTGCAAGACTTGCGATATCAAGGACCCGACCCAGAACATCGTCTGGATCACGCCGGAAGGTGGCGGCGGCCCGAACTATCCGAATATGTAAGCGGTTTGACAAGGGGCTTCGGCCCCTTTTTTATTGCTAGTCTTGCACGAGCAAAAATAATCAAAGAAATTTCCACATGGCATTTAATTCGACCGTGCATCCGGTCGTCTTGTACTCCTGAGAGCGCAGAAAAACGATCCGCCGCTCGATTTGAACCAACCACCCAGGAGTTACCATGCTGAGCCTTCACACCAACGCAGCGGCCCTGTCCGCGCAAAACTCGATCGGCCGCACCCAGTCGGGCCTGTCGACCTCGATGACCCGCCTGAGCACCGGCTTCCGTATCAACTCGGCAATGGACGACGCTGCCGGCCTGCAGATCGCCACCCGCCTGAAGACCCAGACCTCCGGCATGGGCGTGGCAATGCGCAACACCCAGAATTCGATCTCCATGCTGCAGACCGCTGAAGGCGCCCTGGATGAAACCACCAACATCCTGAACCGCATGAAAGACCTGGCAACCCAGGCAGCCGACGGTTCCTCGACCGTTGCCGACCAGACCGCGATGCAAGCTGAATTCAACAGCCTGTCGGACGAACTGTCGAACATCTTCGGTAACACCAAGTTCGGCGGCACCACCCTGTTCCAGGACACCAACGGTACCCTGACCGCAGCCCTGAGCTTCCAGATCGGCGCCGACAAGTCGGAAACCATGTCGGTCAACTTCGGTGCCGAAGTGACGGCAGCCAAGACCAAGATCACCGCAGCCGCAGGCGGTTTCGTCTCCGCCGGCGCCGCCGGTGCCGCAGCAGGTACCGAGATCAGCGGCGCGACCGCAGCAGCCGGTTCCACCGCTGCAAACGCCACCATCCAGGATCTGGCTGACTCGATCGACGCCGTTGGCGCACTGCGCTCCAAGCTGGGTGCCATCTCGAACCGTCTGGACCACGTCTTCAACAACCTGTCCAACATTTCGACCAACACCAAGAACGCAACCGGCCGCATCATGGACGTGGACTTCGCTTCCGAATCCGCCAACATGACCTCCAAGCAGATGCTGCTGCAAGCTGGCACCGCCATGCTGAAGCAGTCGAACAGCCAGTCCTCCCTGGTCCTGTCCCTGCTGCAGTAATTCCGTCGCCGGATCAAGAAAGCCAACCGTACGCGGTTGGCTTTTTTTATTCCCGCACCGAAAAAACCGAAGAAAATTTCCACATGGCATTTAATGCGCCCGGATGAACGGTCGCCTTGTACTTTTGAGAGCGCAGAGACTGCAGCTTTTCTGTAACCGAATCAACCCACATGGAGCTTTAAATGCTGAGCCTTCACACCAATGCAGCGGCCCTGTCCGCACAAAACTCGATCGGTCGCACCCAGTCCGGCCTGTCGACCTCGATGACCCGCCTGAGCACCGGCTTCCGTATCAACTCGGCAATGGACGACGCTGCCGGCCTGCAGATCGCCACCCGCCTGAAGACCCAGACCTCCGGCATGGGCGTGGCAATGCGCAACACCCAGAATTCGATCTCCATGCTGCAGACCGCTGAAGGCGCCCTGGATGAAACCACCAACATCCTGAACCGCATGAAAGACCTGGCAACCCAGGCAGCCGACGGTTCCTCGACCGTTGCCGACCAGACCGCGATGCAAGCTGAATTCAACAGCCTGTCGGACGAACTGTCGAACATCTTCGGTAACACCAAGTTCGGCGGCACCACCCTGTTCCAGGACACCAACGGTACCCTGACCGCAGCCCTGAGCTTCCAGATCGGCGCCGACAAGTCGGAAACCATGTCGGTCAACTTCGGTGCCGAAGTGACGGCAGCCAAGACCAAGATCACCGCAGCCGCAGGCGGTTTCGTCTCCGCCGGCGCCGCCGGTGCCGCAGCAGGTACCGAGATCAGCGGCGCGACCGCAGCAGCCGGTTCCACCGCTGCAAACGCCACCATCCAGGATCTGGCTGACTCGATCGACGCCGTTGGCGCACTGCGCTCCAAGCTGGGTGCCATCTCGAACCGTCTGGACCACGTCTTCAACAACCTGTCCAACATTTCGACCAACACCAAGAACGCAACCGGCCGCATCATGGACGTGGACTTCGCTTCCGAATCCGCCAACATGACCTCCAAGCAGATGCTGCTGCAAGCTGGCACCGCCATGCTGAAGCAGTCGAACAGCCAGTCCTCCCTGGTCCTGTCCCTGCTGCAGTAATTCCGCAGGTGGCCTGATAAAGCCAACCGTGCGCGGTTGGCTTTTTTTATATCGCCGTATTACTATCAGTTTGTATGGCAATCGATCGCGTCACTCCTTCCAATCCGAGCCTGAGCATCCACGACCGCCAGGTCCGGGAAAATCCCGGCCAGGCCAATGCCCAGCCGGTCCCGCCGGTTGCCCAGCCCCCGGGCGATGCGCCCGAGTTCGCCCTGCAAAGCGGCTTGCCCGCTTCCGTTGGCGCGCTGATCGAAGCGATGGAAGGTGCGCAGCAAAACCAGCTGGTTCGCAGCTCGGCTGCTGCCGGCGCAACGATCGGGGCCCTGCTGTCGCAGGAAGCACTGTCGATGCAGCCCAACCAGTTATTCCCCTTGCGCCAGATGGTCTGGCATACACCCGATACCAATATGCTGGCCGCATCCTGGCAAGTCATGGTACGCACCTACAGCGAGCAGCGCGCCGCACTGCAGCAGCAGAATGAAGGCCGCCACGTTCCATCCAGCCTGTTCATGGCCGACCCGCCGCCGCCGGTATTACGCGATGGCCGCCCCCACCCGGGACTGGTGTCCGAACTCGATGCATGGCGCTTCGCGGTCTACGCCTGGGGCGCCGAGAAGTTGACGCTGCGCGTCGTGGCGCGCGATCCCGGCCAGGATGAATCGACGCCGGAGCAGCGCCGCCGCCGGCCGCGCGTCGCACTGCGACTGGAAATGAACTTGCCCGATATCGGCAAGGTGGTGGTGCAGATGGAACCGTCCGAGCTGGGCGTGGTGCTCGAAATTGGCGCCGCCAGCAATGAAGCGATGCAGCACATGCGTGAACTGTTACCGCGCATCGCTGCCATCATTGGCCAGTGTGGCCTTCAGATCGTGCGCGCGCGCCTGATGCGGGAACTAACCCCGGTCAATCATTTCGAAAACGATCCTTCGCGCACCCAGGTCGCGCTGCTGACCGCTGCGCTGTTCAAGGCGATGGCGGAAGTTGCTGTGTTCCTGTCGCAGCCGCGCCTGCCGGAACAAGCGCTGTCGGCCTAGTCCAGTAGCCCGGCTGGGAGTACACCTCCTTCAATTCGTCGATGAAGAAGCGTATCTTCGCCGGCAGATGCCTTTGCTGCAGGTAGACGGCCATGATGTCGTAATCCGGCAGCGCAAAATCGTCCAACACCGTAATCAGGCTGCCCTCGGCAAGCTGGGCCTGAATCTCCCACGTTGATCGCCACGCCAGCCCCAGGCTTTCGCACGCCCAGCGGTGCAGCAATTCGCCGTCGTTGCAGTCCAGATTCCCCTGCACCCTTACCGTTACTGGCTTCCCTCCCTGCTGGAAATACCAGCCGCGCTGCTGGCCGCCCTGCAGGTTGAAGGCCAGGCAGTTGTGCTGCGCCAGGTCGTCCAGCGTGCGTGGAATTCCATGGCGCGCGAAGTAATCCGGTGTGCCGCATACAACACGGCGGTTCTTCGCCAGCCGCACCGCCACGAAACTGGGGTCGATCACGCCGCCGATGCGGATGCCCAGGTCATAGCCTTCGCGCACCAGGTCGATCACCTGGTCGGTCAGGTTGAACGATATCTGCACGTCCGGATTGGCAGCCAAAAAGGCCGGCGCGTGCGGTGCAACATGCTGGCGCCCGAACGAGGCCGGTGCGGACACGATCAGGTGGCCCGTCGCCTTGTGCCGCCCTTCCGAAATATTGCGCTCGGCGATATCCAGGCCAGAGAGAAGCTTGCGGCAATCCTCAAGGAAGACATTGCCCTGCTCCGTCAGGGTCAGGTGGCGCGTGGTGCGGTGCATCAGTTTTACGCCCAGACGCTTTTCCAGCGCATCGATCCGGCGCCCCAGCATGACCGGCGTGATGTTCTGTTCCAACGCGGCGCGTGCCAGGCTGCCCTTCTCGACCACGGCCACGAAGGCCTCGATTTGCTTCAGTTTGTCCATGGATTTGATTATTCCATACTCAGAGTATTGAATGAAACGATTTTTTGTCGTCTTATCAGGGGAACTCATCGCCTATAGCATACAAAACATCAACAACAGACTTTTCATGCATATCAGGAGATCACCATGGCAAAAATGACGGCGGCCGAAGCGGCTGTCCACGTACTGCAGAAGGAAGGCATTTCGGTCGCATTCGGCGTGCCGGGCGCCGCCATCAATCCGCTGTACGCAGCGCTGAAAAAGAACGGCAAGATCAAACACATCCTGGGCCGCCACGTTGAAGGCGCCTCCCACATGGCTGAAGGCTACACCCGCGCCGCCCCAGGCAATATCGGCGTCTGCATCGGCACCTCCGGTCCTGCTGGCACCGACATGATCACCGGCCTGTACTCGGCGCAAGCGGACTCGATCCCTATCCTGTGCATTACCGGCCAGGCGCCGCGCGCCCGCCTGCACAAGGAAGACTTCCAGGCCGTGGACATCTCGTCCATCGCCAAACCGGTCACCAAGATGGCGACCACGGTCCTGGAACCGGCCCAGGTGCCGCGCGTGTTCCAGCAAGCCTTCCATCTGATGCGCTCCGGCCGTCCGGGCCCGGTACTGATCGACCTGCCGTTCGACGTGATGATGGCGCAGATCGAATTCGATCCTGAGACCTATACTCCGCTGGACGCCTTCAAACCGCGCGCCTCGCGCGCCCAGGTCGAGAAAGCGCTGGAGATGATGAACGACGCGGAACACCCGCTGATCACCGCCGGCGGCGGCATCATCAACGCCAATGCTTCCGCGCTGCTGCAGGAATTCGCCGAGATCGTCAACGTGCCGGTGATCCCAACCCTGATGGGCTGGGGCACCATCCCCGACGATCACCCGCTGATGGCGGGCATGGCCGGCCTGCAGACCAGCCACCGCTATGGCAACGCCACCGTGCTGGCGTCCGACTTCATCATCGGTATCGGCAACCGCTGGGCCAACCGCCACACCGGCTCTGTCGACGTGTTCACCGAAGGCCGCACCTTCGTGCACGTGGATATCGAGCCAACCCAGATCGGCCGCGTCTTCGGCCCTGATTTGGGCATCGTGTCCGACGCCGGCTACGCGCTGGAATTGTTCGTCGAAGTGGCCAAGGAATGGAAGGCCGCCGGCAAGCTGCGCGACCGCACCGGCTGGGTAGCCCAGTGCCAGCACCGCAAGCGCACCATGCTGCGCCGCACCGACTACGACAACGTGCCGGTCAAGCCGCTGCGCGTGTACGAGGAGATGAACAAGTACTTCGGCCGCAATACGCGTTACGTGTCCGCCATCGGCCTGTCGCAGATCGCCGCCGCACAATTCCTGCACGTTTACCAGCCACGCAACTGGATCAACTGCGGCCAGGCCGGCCCGCTGGGCTGGACCATCCCTGCCGCGCTGGGCGTGCGGGCCGCCGACCCGAGCACCGACATCGTGGCGATTTCGGGCGACTACGACTTCCAGTTCCTGATCGAAGAACTGGCCGTGGGCGCGCAATTCAAGCTGCCTTACATCCACGTACTGGTGAATAACTCGTACCTGGGCCTGATCCGCCAGTCGCAGCGCGGCTTCGACATGGACTTCTGCGTGCAGCTGTCGTTCGAGAACGTGAATGCGCCGGAACTGAACGGCTACGGCGTCGACCACGTAGCCGTGGTGGAAGGCCTGGGCTGCAAGGCGATCCGCGTGCACAAGCCGGACGACATCATCCCGGCCTTCGAACAGGCCCGCGAGCTGATGGCCAAGCACAGCGTACCGGTGGTGGTGGAAGTGATCCTGGAGCGCGTGACCAATATCGCGATGGGTACCGAGATCAATGCCATCAACGAATTCAACGACATCATCGACGCTGCATAAGAGGAAAGCAAATGCCTAAATTCGCTGCCAACCTGACCATGCTGTTCAACGAGCAGCCTTTCCTGGATCGCTTCGGCGCCGCCGCGCGCAACGGCTTCAAGGGCGTGGAGTTCCTGTTCCCGTATGAACTCGAACCACAACAAGTGCATGAGCAACTGGAACAGCACAAGCTGGAAATGGTGCTGCACAACCTCCCGGCCGGCAACTGGGCCGGCGGTGAGCGCGGTATCGCTTGCCACCCGAACCGCATCGGCGAATTCGAACAGGGCGTGGAAACCGCCCTCGCCTACGCCAGCGTGCTGGGTACCCAGCGCATCAACTGCCTGGTCGGCATCAAGCCGCAAGGCGTGGCCGATGCCGATGCCCGCGCCACCTTGGTGAGCAACTTGAAGTTCGCGGCTGCCGCGCTGAAGAAGGCCGGCATCCCGCTGCTGATCGAACCGATCAACACCTTCGATATTCCTGGCTTCTTCCTGTCTGGAACGCGCCAGGGGCTGGACCTGATCGAATCGGTCGGCTCGGACAACCTGTTCCTGCAGTACGACATCTACCACATGCAGCGCATGGAAGGCGAACTGGCCAACACCATCAAGAACCACCTGTCGGTGATCAGGCATGTCCAGCTGGCCGACAATCCGGGCCGCTTCGAACCCGGTACCGGCGAAATCAATTACCGCTACCTGCTCAACTTCCTGGACGAAATCGGCTACGACGGCTGGGTGGGCTGCGAATACAAACCAAAAGCGGGTACGGAAGCGGGCCTCGGCTGGCGCGCTGAACTGGCCGCGTAAACCAAAGGAGAAAGCAAAATGCAAAAACTCGGATTCATCGGTCTCGGCATCATGGGCGGCCCAATGGCCGGTCACCTGCAAGCGGCAGGCCACAAACTGTACCTGCACGACGTGAAGAACCCACCGGCCAACCTGGTCGAAGGCGGCGCCACCGTCTGCACCTCCGCGATGGAAGTGGCCAAGCGCGCCGACATCATCTTCCTGATGGTGCCCGACACCCCGCAGGTGGAAGAAGTCCTGTTCTCGGAAGACGGCATCGCAGCCGGCCTTTCCGCCGGCAAGATCGTGGTCGACATGAGCTCCATCTCGCCGATCGCCACCAAGGAATTCGCCAAGAAGATCAACAAAAAGAGCTGCGCTTACCTGGATGCTCCGGTGTCCGGCGGCGAAGTGGGCGCCAAGGCGGCTTCGCTGACCATCATGGTCGGCGGCCCGCAGGAAGCCTTCGACACCGTCAAGCCGCTGTTCGAGCTGATGGGCAAGAACATCACCCTGGTCGGCGGCAACGGCGACGGCCAGACCACCAAGGTGGCCAACCAGATCATCGTGGCGCTGAACATCCAGGCCGTGGCTGAAGCGCTGCTGTTCGCATCCAAAGCCGGCGCCGACCCGGCCAAGGTGCGTGAAGCGCTGATGGGCGGTTTCGCTTCCTCGCGCATCCTGGAAGTGCACGGCGAGCGCATGGTGAAGCGTACCTTCAACCCGGGCTTCCGCATCGCCCTGCACCAGAAGGACCTGAACCTGGCCCTGCAAGGCGCCAAGGCGCTGGGCGTGTCGCTGCCAAACACCTCGGCCACGCAGGAATTGATGAACGCCTGCGCCGCCAACGGTTTGTCCGGCCTCGATCACTCCGCGCTGTGCCAGGCAATCGAACTGATGTCCAACCACCGCATCGCACAGGCTTGATATGACGTCCACACCAGCCCCACGCGAGCTACTGCTCGACCTGTATAACGCCGCCATTGGCGCGGTCCATCCGCGCAACCTGGTGCAGGATTACCTGCCCCAGCCTCCTGCGAACGGCCGGACACTGGTGATCGGCGCAGGCAAAGGCGCTGCAGCCATGGCGCAAGCCGTGGAACAGCATTGGCAAGGTCCCTTATCGGGGCTGGTGGTGACACGTTACGGCCACGGTGCCGACACCCGGCAGATCGAAGTGGTCGAAGCCTCGCATCCCGTACCTGACGATGCAGGCCAGAAGGCCGCGGCGCGCATGTTGGAGATGGTACAGGGCCTGACCGAAAACGACCTGGTACTGTGCCTGATCTCCGGTGGCGGCTCGGCGCTGCTGGCCCTGCCGGCGGAAGGCATCTCGCTGGCCGAGAAGCAGGCCCTCAACAAAGCATTGCTGAAAAGCGGCGCCACCATCGGCGAAATGAATTGCGTGCGCAAGCACCTTTCCGCGATCAAGGGCGGGCGCCTGGCGCTGGCCTGCGGCAAAGCGCGCGTGGTGACGCTGCTGATCTCCGACGTTCCGGGCGACGATCCGCGCGTGATCGCCAGTGGACCTACCCTGCCCGATGCCACCACCAGCTCGGAGGCTCTGGCAATCCTGTGCAAGTACCGGATCGAGATCCCGAAAAGCGTGCTGGCGCACCTGCAATCAGATGCCAGCGAAACACCGAAGCCAGGCGACGCTCGCTTCGAAGGCCACAGCCACCACGTTATCGCAACCGCCCAGCATGCGCTGGAAGCCGCTGCCGCGAAGGCGCGCGAAGCCGGCCTTACGCCGTACATCCTGTCCGACGGGATCGAGGGCGAAGCACGCGACATTGGCTTGATGCATGCGGCGATGGCTCGCCAGGTGGTGGCGCGCAGCCAGCCGTTCCAGCGTCCATGCGTCATCCTGTCCGGTGGCGAGACTACCGTCACTGTGCGCGGCAATGGACGCGGCGGCCGCAATGTGGAATTCCTGCTCAGCTTCGCTCTGGCCATGGAAGGCGCCACAGGCGTACATGCAATCGCCTGCGACACCGACGGCATCGACGGCTCGGAAGACAATGCCGGCGCCGTCTACGCCCCTGATTCGCTGGCCCGCGCCGAGACGAACGGCGTGAGCGGCAAGCACCTGCTGGCCAACAACGACGCCTACAGCTTCTTCAGCGCGCTGGACGACCTGGTGGTCAGCGGACCGACACGCACCAACGTAAACGACTTCCGCGCCATCCTGATTCTTTGATTTACTGAGAATAGAGAGAGACACCCATATGCGTCGCGAACGCAAAGCAAAAATCGTAGCAACCCTCGGTCCCGCAAGCAGCGAATACGCCACTATCAAGGCGCTGTTCGAAGCGGGTGCCGATGTCTTCCGCTTCAATTTCAGCCACGGCAGCCACGCCGACCATGAGGCCCGCCACGGCATCGTGCGTGCTATCGAAAAGGAACTGGGCCGCCCGATCGCCATCCTGGCCGACCTGCAAGGGCCCAAGCTGCGCATTGGTCAGTTCGAAGGTGGCAAGGTCACGCTGAACGCGGGCGCCGAGTTCCAGCTGGACCAGGCGCCCGCTCCGGGCAGCGCCTCGCGCGTTCGCCTGCCGCACCCCGAGCTTTTCGCAGCCGTCAGCGCTGGCCAATCGCTGTTGCTGGACGATGGTCGCATCCGACTGGAAGTGCTGGCCAGCGACTCCGCCACCATCCGCACCCGAGTGGTGACCGGCGGCGTGCTATCGGACCGCAAGGGCGTGAACGTACCGGATGCCGTGCTGCCTATCCCTGCGCTGACCGCCAAGGATAAAGCCGACCTCGAATTCGCACTGGGCCTTGGCGTGGACTGGATCGCCCTGTCCTTCGTCCAGTTGCCGGAAGATGTGGTGCAGGCCAAGGAACTGGTACAAGGTCGCGCCGGCGTGCTGTCCAAGCTGGAAAAGCCTGCCGCCCTGGACCGGCTGGAAGAAATTGTCGGCGTGTCTGACGCAATCATGGTGGCGCGCGGCGACCTCGGCGTCGAACTGCCCCCGGAACGCGTGCCTGGCGTACAAAAACGAATCGTCCGCCTGTGCCGCAAGCACGGCAAGCCGGTCGTCGTCGCCACCCAGATGCTGGAATCCATGGTCAGCGCGCCGGTGCCGACCCGCGCCGAAGCCTCGGACGTGGCCAACGCCGTGTATGAAGGCGCCGATGCCGTGATGCTTTCCGCCGAATCGGCCAGCGGTGCATACCCTGTGCAAGCAGTATCGATCATGGACCGCATCATCTCCGAGGTCGAGCGCGACCCGCTGTATCCCGCCGTGATCGAAGCCCAGCACCAGGCGCCACTGCCAAACAAGGGCGACGCCATCAGCGCAGCAATGCGCGACGCCGCGCGGATCATGGGCGCGAAAGCCATGGTGGCCTACACCACCTCGGGGCACAGCAGCCTGCGCACCGCGCGCGAACGCCCGATGGCGCCGATCGTCAGCATCACACCCAAGCCGGAAACCGCGCGCCGCCTGGCGCTGGCCTGGGGCGTGCACAGCACGGTAAGCCAGGACGTGAACAGCGTCGATGAAATGGTGGCAGCCGCGTGCCGCACCGCGCTGCGTGAAGGATTCGTAAAGGCTGGCGACCAGATCGCCATCGCAGCCGGCACGCCATTCGGCCAGCCGGGCAGCACCAACCTGCTGCGCCTGGCCGAGATTTGGCCCCAATAAGCAGCAACGTACAGACTTTCTCTTTTAACGCCGGTCCTCCAACCGGCGTCTTTTTATTTGTGGCGTATGAAGAACGGGTCAGACCCTTGGGTCTGACCCTGCCCTACCGGTTTTACTCGCCGCGCTGATGGACTTGCGCACCAGCTGCGTAAGTCGCCGCAATCGCCCGATCGTCCCCGAGCAACGCCAGCGCAAACAGCAACTCCTCCAGGCTGTCGCAGCGCGTGGTACGGCGCGCCAGCAACGGCGTGGCCTTCGGATCGACCACGATGAAGTCGGCCTCGGCGCCTGCAACGAAATTGCCCACCGTACCTTCCAGCTGCATGCTGCGCACACCGCCCAGCGTCGCCATGTAGAACATGCGCAGCGCCGGCAAATAAGTCCCGCCCATGCGCGCGACCTTATAGGTTTCGTTCATGGTCTGCAGCATCGAGAATGAAGTCCCGCCCCCAACGTCGGTAGCCAGCGACAACGCTACATTCTGTTTGTCAGCCGCTGCGAAGTCGAACAAGCCGCTTCCCAGGAACAGGTTGGACGTAGCGCACATCGAAACGGCGGCGCCGGTAGCTGCCATGCGGGCACGATCCTCGTTGTCCAGCCAGATGCAATGCGCGTACATCGAGCGCGGGCGCAGCAGGCCGTATTTGTCGTACACGTCCAGGTAACTGCGCGCATCCGGGAACAGCGACTTGACCCACGCCACTTCGTCGGTATTTTCCGCCACATGCGTCTGGACGTATGTGTCTGGATAGGCGCGCGCCAGCTCGCCGCACATATGCATCTGCGCCTCGGTGGAAGTCGGCGCAAAACGTGGCGTGAGAGCGTACATATTGCGGCCCTTGTTGTGCCAGCGATGAATCAGTTCTTCGCTTTCGCGCGCCCCGGTTTCCGCCGTATCCTGCAGGAAGTCCGGACAATGACGGTCCATCATCACTTTGCCAGCAGCCATGCGCAGGTTGCGAGCTTCAGCCGCGCCAAAGAACGCATCGACCGATTCCGGATGCACCGTGCAATACACCATGGCTGTAGTGGTACCGCAGCGAAGCAATTCCTTGACGAAGAAGTCGGCCACCTCGCCCGCGTGCGCCGGATCCTTGAACTGGCGCTCCGTAGGGAAAGTATAGGTATCCAGCCATGGCAAAAGGCCTGGCGCCGGCGAGGCGATCATGTCCGTCTGCGGATAATGGATATGAGTGTCGATAAAACCCGGCATGATGATCTTGCCGCGGTAGTCGCGTACCTGGGTCCCGGGCGGCAGCGTGTCTTTCAACTGCGCGTAGTCGCCTGCCGCCTGCACGCGCCCGTCGTTAATCACCAGCAGGCCGTCCTCATGCCAGGCGTGCGCGTTGGCATGAAAGGCTGGGTCGGCCGTGAAATGCAGGATGCTGGCCCGGAAAGCTTTCAAAGTAGTCATCACGCTTTCCTAGCTGCCGCGGTACGTCGAATATGCCCATGGCGATACCACGATCGGCACGTGATAGTTCGCGTCAGGATCCGCAATGCCGAAGGCGATGACCACCTCGTCGACGAAGCGCGGCTCCGGCAATGCCACGCCTTGCGCCGCAAAATAGGCGCCTGCAGCAAAAACCAGTTCGTATTTGCCCGCAACGACCTCGCCGCCAGTCAGCAAAGGCGTTTCGCAACGGCCGTCCTGGTTGGTGGTGTCGGTCTTCAACAACACTTTTGTGTTTTCCTCAACGCGGAAAAGCTTCACTTTCACTCCCGCGCCAGGCTTGCCCTGCGTGATATCCAGGACGTGTGTACTCAGTTTGCCCATATGGTCTCCTCTTGTGAATGAAGAAAATCATATACGTCGGGCCATTGCGATATATACACGGTGGTGAATATCAACCATGACGTGCACGGACATAATCGGGTCTCCATATCAAAAAATACAGGAGACACCATGCAGCAAGCATTACGCGTAGCGGCAGCGGGCACCATCGCTGTCCTGGCACTGTCGATGGGCGCACAGCAAGCCTGCGCCGCCGACTGGAGCGACACCTCGATTGGCTACCGCTACGGCAGCAAATTCGCAGAACCGTACAACCCGAACGACATCAACAAGCAGATCCTGAGCTGGACCTATGTCGATGGCTACAAGTACGGCGGCAACTACATGAACCTGGACTTCCTGCGCTCCGACGGCAAGGATAACAACGCGCACGAAGCCTACCTGTTGTACCGCCACACCCTGGACCTGGGCAAGGTAAGCGGCAGGGACTTCAAATTCGGCCCGGTGCGCGGCGTAGGCATCACCGCGGGCTTCGACTGGAACACCAAGAACGACGACAGCTACAACTCGCGCAAGCGCATGATCGTGGCCGGCCCAACCCTGATGCTGGACGTGCCGGGCTTCCTGAATGTGAGCCTGCTGGGCATGTGGGAGAGCAACCAGCCGCTAGGCATCGCAAAGCGTTACAAATACGACACGCACGCGATGCTGAATGCCGCCTGGGGCATCCCGCTCGGTTCCGGTTTCAGCTTCGAAGGCTACGCCAACTGGATCGGCAGCAAAGGCAAGGACGAATTCGGCGGCCAGACTTCCCCGGAGGTGAACATCGACGCGCAGATCATGTACGACCTGAGCGGCCACCTGGGCGCCAAGCCGAACACCTTCAAGGTCGGCCTGGAATACCAATACTGGCGCAACAAGTTCGGGAATCCACATAATATCCCCGGCAGCACGGCAAAAACCCCGATGATTCGCGCGGAGTACCATTTCTGATTGATGCAGGGGTGCGGCCCTCAAGCCGCCCCCTGAACTGACCCGCAGCGGCATGCCGGATAGCACCGGAAAAAGTAGTTCAGACAAAAATCCTATAACGGAGACACCATGAACAACCTGCTATACCAAGTGGACGACCGTCCACCGCCTATCACAACCGCCCTCCTCGCGGCCCAGCACATGCTGGCAGCCCTGGGCGGTATCATCGCCGTCCCCCTCGTGGTCGGCGCAGTCCTGAAGCTCCCCGCCGACCAGGTCGTAGCCCTCGTCAACGCCGCCCTCCTCGGCTCCGGCATCGTCACCACCATCCAGTGCATAGGCGTAGGCCGGGTCGGCATCCGCCTGCCCTGCGTGATGGGCACCAGCTTCGCCTTCGTCGGCGCCGCCATCAGCGTGGGCCTGGAACACGGTGTGCCGGGCATCCTCGGGTCCTCCCTCGCTGGCTCCGCAATCATGATCCTCGGCAGCTTCTTCATGCCGCAGATCCGCAAGCTGTTTCCGCACCAGGTGACGGCAGTCGTCGTGACCATGATCGGCCTGTCGCTGGTACCTGTGGCCGTGGACTGGGCCGCCGGCGGCAAGAACGCAGGCGCGAACTACGGCGATCCGGTCAACCTTGGCATCGCATTGTTCGTATTGGCTACCGTGATCGCACTGGTTCAATTCGGCAAAGGCATCATTTCCGCCGCCGCCGTGGTGATCGGCATTGCAATCGGCTACTGCGTATGCCTGGGCCTTGGACTGGTGAACTTTTCGGCCGTTCAGAAAGCCGCGGTGTTCGCAGTACCGCAGCCACTATACTTCGGCATGACCTTCCCGATTAGCGGCATCCTGGCCATGGCACTGGCATATGTCGTCACCATCGTGGAAACCACCGGCACCTTCATGGCGCTGGGTTCCGCGACCAACACCAAGATGAAGGGTAAGCTGCTGTGCCGCGGCGTGCTGTGCGATGGCCTCGGTTCGGCCTTCGTTTCCGTGCTGGGCGCACCTCCGGTTTCGACCTTTGCGCAGAACGTCGGCGTGATTTCGCTGACCGGCGTGGCCAGCCGCTACGTCGTTGCGTTGACCGGCGTATTCCTCGCAGCCGCCGGCCTGTTCCCGGTGCTAGGCGCGGTTGTCGTCACGATCCCGCAACCCGTACTGGGCGGCGCTGGTCTGATGATGTTTGCGATGATTATTGCGGCTGGCGTTCAGATGCTGTCCAACGTTGAACACGACAAGCGCACCGGCCTGCTGATCGCGGTGTCCGTGGGCTGCGGGCTGGCCGTATCGGTCCGTCCGGAATTGCTGTCCAAACTCCCCGCCTTCGTGCACGAAATCTTCGGCTCAGGCATTTCGACCGCAGCCATCGTAGCCGTGGTACTGAACCTGGTGCTGCCGGATCGCCCAGTCGCCGAACACGACGAGGACGAAGAAGATGACGTACCGCAGCCGATGCTGATCCCGAAAGTCGGCTAAACTTCCCCGGTCCTGCACCGCAAGTGGCAGGACCGAACAATCACTGACATTGTTTCCGCATTGCCCCGCGCATTGTTTCCGCAGTGTTTAATCATTTCGAGAAGACCTGAATGAGCAAAACTCTCCTGATCAAGAACGCGCGCGTGGTTGTCACAATGGATGAACAGCGCCGCGAAATCGACAATGGCGCCATTTTCGTGCGCGGCAACGCGATCGAAGAAGTCGGCCCCACCGCCGAACTGCCGCAATCGGCAGACGAAGTGATCGACGCCTCCGGCCACGTAGTGATCCCCGGCCTGGTCAACACCCACCATCACATGTACCAGAGCCTGACGCGCGTCATTCCAACCGCACAGAATGGTGAACTGTTCAACTGGCTGACCAACCTGTACCCGATCTGGGCCAACCTGGATAGCGAAATGGTGCATGTGTCGACGCTGACCGCTATGTCGGAGCTGATCCTCTCAGGCTGTACCACCAGCAGCGACCACCTGTATATCTACCCGAACGACTGCAGGCTCGACGACAGTATCGAAGCCGCCGCAAAAATCGGCATGCGCTTCCACGCCGCCCGCGGGTCAATGAGCGTAGGCCAGTCGAAAGACGGCCTGCCGCCCGACTGCGTAGTCGAAGATGAGAAGGCGATCTTGCGCGACACCCAGCGCCTGATCGAGACTTATCACGACGCCGAGCGCCACGCCATGCAGCGCATCGTCGTCGCGCCCTGCTCTCCCTTTTCCGTCTCGCGCGACCTGATGAAAGAAGCAGCCGCACTCGCACGCAGCCATGGCGTGTCGCTCCACACCCACCTGGCAGAGAACGTGAACGACATCGCCTACAGCCGCAAGAAATTCAACATGACGCCTGCCGAATATGCCGAGGACTGTGGCTGGGTGGGCCATGACGTGTGGCACGCCCACTGCGTGCAACTCGATGATGACGGCGTCTACATGTTCGCAAAGACAGGCACGGGCATTGCGCACTGCCCATGCTCCAACATGCGCCTTGCCTCCGGCATCGCGCCGATCCGCAAGATGGTCGACGCCGGAGTGCCTGTCGGCCTTGGCGTCGACGGCTCCGCCTCCAATGACGGCGCCCACATGCTGGGCGAAGTGCGCCAGGCCATGCTGCTGCAACGGGTCGGCTTTGGCCCGGACGCGATGACTGCCCGCCAGGCGCTGGAACTGGCAACGCTTGGCGGCGCAAAAGTCCTGAACCGTGACGACATCGGCGCCCTCAAGCCCGGCATGTCGGCCGACATAGTGATGTTCAAGCTGGACCAGATCGGATTTGCCGGTGCCTTGCACGATCCGGTCGCGGCCCTGGTCTTCTGCACACCGGCCAACGTCAACTACAGCATCATCAACGGAAAGTCAGTGGTGAAAGATGGCATCCTGCAGACCATCGATTTGCCGCTGGTGATCGAGCGCCACAACCAACTGGCAACCAAGCTGGCACTGGCGACGGGCAGGCAGTTGGCGCAGGCGTAGCGGATGTAAGGAATCCATGTACAACTACAAACAAGTGGCAAATGCACTTGCCCCTCCTGGTTTGCTTGCGTAAAGTGGCGGCGGCTCGAATGGGGCGTGATTTTTTGATGGCTACTGGGTAGAGATGATAAGGATATTGGTTTTTATTGTAGGTATTGTATTCAGCAATTACTCCACCGCTATTCCCATCGAGCGCAAAATCTATCAGCTTCAACATGAAAACTGGAAAGCAAAAGATGGCGCTCCAGCATCCATTTCTACAATCGCACAAACTGATGACGGTTACCTGTGGCTGGGAACAAGTGCGGGCCTGTACCGGTTTGATGGCGTCAACTTCGATCTGTATCAGCCTCGGAATGGCAAGCTCCTTCAGGGCCCCGTCTACTTTATTAAGGCTCAGCCTGGTGTCGGGCTGTGGATTGGATGGCGACTAGGAGGTATTAGTCTCCTGCGTGACGGTGTCGTAACGAATTACGGCAACGAGGCAGGCGTGAGCGAAGGGAGCTGGTGGGGCTTTGATTTCGACCAGCAAGGACATGTTTGGGCTGCTGGTGTCGATGGACTCCTTCGCTTCGACGGAAAGAAATGGCATCGTATCGGCATACAGGATGGCTTTACCGCTCGCAAAGCATCGGCTGTTTTCGTCGACAAATCAGGCACAGTCGCCGCTTTCAGCGATCAAGGACTTTTTCTAAAGGCGGCAGAAAGGCAAGTCTTTGCCCCACCATTGGGCAAAACGGATGTCCGGCAGCCGCCGCAGCAGGACTCAGATGGGCGGATCTACTTCATGGAGGAGTCCAGCATCCGCATTATCAATGGTCTTGCGCGCTATGAGCGGGCAGACAACGCCCCGATCTTCAAGGGCAAGCCAGGCCAGTCGCAAAGTATGCTCGTCGACCGTTCCGGTGGATTATGGTATGAAACGCTCGCCGGACTGCATCGCACATCCGCAAGCCAGCCTCGATCGGTTGAAACCTTTAATAGCAAGGATGGACTATCTGCAGACACCATTACATGTTTTCTCGAGGACCGTGAAGGAAATATTTGGGTGGCGACACAAGATGGACTTGACAGGTTCAGGCAGGTGGATGTTAACCGGGTCGTTCCTTCGGACAAATCCTATTCTCTTGGTGAAGGCAGCCTGCTAGCTGGCAATGAAAACCTAATGACCGTTGCGGTTCCTGGTACCGACGGCGCGTGGCTTGCGCTGACACCTGATGGATCCATACAGAATCGTGCCTGGCTAGCTCGACATCCAAGGGGTCGGACCCAGGCAACCGCCATCGGAAATGATGGAGCGATACTCGTCGCGGATAGTCGTGCGCTGTATAAACTCAAAGGTGGTGCTGAGACAAAAATCCCCTGGCCCGCAGACATGGGGCCGGTCCATTTGGTTCGTGTAATCACACAAGGACCTGATGGCGTGATCTGGATCTCGATTGTTGGCGGCGGAGTGCTTCAATACCATCAAGGTCAATGGGCCCGCAATATTGCTCTGCCGAAGAATGGAACGCAGGCAGCGATGTCAATGCTGTCCGATAGCAAAGGGCGGCTCTGGCTTGGGTACGCAGACAACAAAATAGTCTTGCTGGAGAACGGAAAGGTCCAAACGTTCTCCGCTGCTCAAGGAGGAAACTTAGGTCGCGTTGGAGTTATCTATGAAGCAGCTGGAAATATCATTGCAGGTGGCGAAAAGGGATTAGCCATCTATCGAAATCAGCAGTTCCATCCGTGGGAAATAGAAGGAAACAAGTTCGTCAATGCTTCGTCCATGATTTTATCCAGGACTGGCGATTTGTGGGTTAATTCTGCCGCGGGAACCGTGTGGATTCCATCTTCGTTGCAGAAAATCGCAAATGGGAGCGAACTTACACATTCACAGTTTCGCGTACTGGATGCCACAGATGGAAGAACCGGCTCTGCGAATCTTCTGCATGACTTTTCCGTGGCCGAAGCCGGCGACGGGAAGATCTGGATAGCGAGCGATAGTGGGGTTTCTTGGGTTGATCCAAGCCATCTTCTGAAGGTGCCAACACCACCATCAGCAGTCGTAGATGCGCTCATTGCAGACGATCAGAATTTTAGGTCTCCGCTGGATGTGAAATTGCGGCCGAATTCACACGCCATCCAGATTAACTACTCCAGTTCTCTACTTGGAACACCTGAGCGAACGCGCTTTAAGTACCAACTGGAAGGCTACGACAAGGATTGGCAGGACGCCGGTCCACGTCGCCAGGCGTTCTACACAGGGGTGCCGCCTGGGCGATATCGTTTCCGAGTGATCGCTTCAAATAGCGACGGACCGTGGAGCGATGAGGGGCGCGACGTATATATCACGCTTGAGCCAGCCTATTACCAGACGTGGTGGTTCCGCGTATTGGTAGCAGCTTTGGTCATATCGCTTATAGGGTGGGGACTGCAACTACGGATGCGCCGAAACGCAAAGCTATTTAGAGTTCAGATGGATGCTCGGCACGGCGAGCGAGAGCGGATAGCAAGGGAAATGCATGACACTCTGCTGCAGGGGATGCAAGCGTTAATACTGGGTGTTGACAACGCGGCCAGGCGCCTTTCTGTTAATGATCCTGCCCGTGAAAGGTTCGATCGCATTCTTGAGACGGCGGAGGCTATCCTTACAGAAGGCCGAGAACAGGTATTTGATTTGCGTGGTAATGATTGCTCTGACATCGGCGCTTTTGCGCTCATTGAAAAAGACGGCATGATGTTGACCAGAGAGGCAGATCTCAAATTCGTTTGTCATGAACTGGGAAAAAAGAGGGACTTATTGCCTGGAGCGAGCCATGAGATTTATCGCATTGCGATGGAGTCGATGACAAACACAGTAAGGCATGCTCAGGCGCGCACACTCGTGGTCTCAATCCGCTATAACTACTTTTCACTACAACTGGAAATCCTGGACGATGGAATCGGAATTTCTCCGGCGGTGTTAGCTTCAAGAGGCGTACCTGGGCATTTTGGAATTCCTGGATTGTTTGAGCGCGCAGCTAAGCTGGATGCCAATCTGCAAATAGACTCCCAGGTTTCGGTAGGAACATCTGTCAAACTAAGGGTTCCAGCTCAAGTCGCCTATCTTCGCAGATCGTTTATGCCTTTTGTTTGGTCACGCTAGAAACGCAGCATCGCGGTGGACGAGAGGATACGCACGTCCAAGTCGATCACGCATTAATAAGCGATCTTGAAATCCGGTCTCCCTTCAAGCGTTCGACTGAACAAGAAGGCCCCCTGCCCCGGATCCCACGCGAATTCCTTGCCATCGTAAGGATCGCGCAGATCGCTTGTTCGCACCCCTTCCGCTACGTCATTGCCTTTAGCGCCACTGCTACGCAGTTGGGAAGCCAGCAGCGCGACCCTTCGCATTCCTTCCAGATTGGCGACCCGGAATCCGTACCTGGTGTATGCATCCATACCTTCCATATTGAGCAGGATCCTGCCAACCGGGTTGTAGACGCCAATATCGGCTGCGGCCTTCTTCTCAGTCCCGTAAGTCGCCAGAAAAGTGGCGGCGGCCTGCGGAATCGCGGCGTAGTCACGGTCATACAGTCCAACCACGCGAAGCATGCGATCGGCGTTGGCATTGCTGGTCGCCTGTGGTTGGTACAAGAAACTTCCGAACAACATTGACACCAGATTCTTCGAGCGCTCGTCGTCAGGCCGCAAGTCGTAAAATATCCACTCGTTGGCCATCATCTTCGCCAGCGATCGTTCGCGACTGGAGAAAGGTTCTCGCCAGCCTTCTGGAATTGCCACCATAGTCAGTGCTGGTGGAAAGCGGCGTACAACAAGGTTGCCCATTTCAAAATGAAGCTCAATGCTGCGCGCAGCGATCATCTTGACGTTCACGCTGGCACTCTCGGCGAGGATCATCCGCCAGAAGCGGTAGTCCTTTTCCAACATGCGTTTGCAGTCCGCTGCGTCCTCATTGGTTTCCAACGACAAGGCCTTCAAATACATCTGGCGTTGCGCCTCGAAGACCCGGCCGAATGCTGCAATCAGCGGGCGCTGGTCGCCCTGCCGGATCTCCTGCCACTGTTTAAATTCCAGCAGGCGCTCATAGCGTTCAATCAATTTGGCAGGTTCTCGCTGAAGCTGTTCCTGGACTCGTATTTCGGCGACGTCAATCGGCCCGGGTGTTTCCATTGATTTGCGCATCTGCTCGACGCGGGCGGCGCCTTCCGTCATCACGTCGGCATTGTCCAATGCGGAGAAACCCATGACATAAACGAAGGCATTGTCACGATCCTTGACGGGCGTGCTGGCGGCCGCAATCCGTTGCAACTTGATGACGGATTCGGACGGCGGTTTGTCTTCGCGATTTATGAAGAACACGAATGCGATCAGCAGGAAGAGCAACGCAAGAAAGCTTGCGACCATCTTTAACAACAACTTCAGCTTTGTCATTCAGATCTACTCCTTTGATTTTGAAGCGCGGCATAAAAAACGGCCCATGCGGGCCGTTTTCCTGGGAACTGCGAATCGTCAGACGAACTCGCCAACCTTCGCGGTCACCGCTTCCTGCACCGAGCGGCTGGTGACGAAGCTGTGTGCAACCTGGATGTCGTTGTGGAACCAGCGGTCGCCTTCCAGGCAGGCAGGAATCTGCTTGCGGATTTCATCGTAAGCCGCTTGCGTGCCCTCACCCAGCTTGAAGCCCGGCAGCAGGTGCTCGGTCATGGTCAGTGCCTGTGCGGCCAGCAGCATTTCGACGCCCACAATGTACTGCGTGTTCTGCACCACGGTGTGAGCCTTGCGTGCGCACCAGGTGGAGTTGGAAATGTGGTCTTCGCTGTTGGCCTTTGAGGGGATGGAATCCACGCTGCCCGGCATCGACAGCGTGCGGTTTTCCATCACCAGGGAACTGAGCGAGCATTGCACCACCGGATAACCGGTGTTCACGCCGCGCAGGCCGGACATCAGGTTGCGCGGCAGGCCCCACGACAGGGTCGGGTCGATCAGGCGCGCCACGCGGCGTTCGCAGATGCTGCCCAGGTCCGTGATCGCCATGGCCAGCAAATCCATCGCCTGCGCCAGGTACTGGCCGTGGAAGTTACCGCCCGAGATGATCTCGAAGCCTCCGCCGTCCTTGCCGAAGATCAGCGGGTTGTCGGTGGCCGAGTTGATCTCGTTCTTCACGATGGTGTCAATGTAGTCCAGCGCATCGAACACGGGACCGTAGACTTGCGGAGTGCAGCGCAGCGAGTACACGTCCTGGATACGCGGGGTGTAGGGGACGTCGGTGCGGCGCAGCTCGTCTGGAAACTGGACGGCACGTGCTTCGTGGGTAGTGCGGGTCGACCCTTTCAGCAGCTTGCGCACGACCGATGCGGTCTTGATCTGGCCCGGATGCGGGCGCGCCTGCTGGATGCGCGGATCGAAGGCCGACATTTCGGCACGCATGGCTTCCAGCGTCAGGCCCAGCGACAGGCAGGCATCGGTCAGCAGGTCGCGTGCATCTTTCGCCGCCAGCACGGCCACGGCGAGGGACGCGGTGCAGCCGTTGATCAGGGCCGAAGCATCCTTGGCCTTGAGGTCGAACTTTACCGGGCCCACTTCGGCGCGCGTGATTGCTTCGGCGGCAGGCATGCGCTGGCCCTTGTACATCACCTCAGCCTCGTCGAAGCCGGCGATGGCTGCAGCCAGGTAGGCCAGCGGCGCCAGGTCTCCGGAGGCGCCCACGGAACCCTTCTGCGGCATGATCGGGTGGATGCCGGCATTGATGAAGGCCAGCAGGCGGTCCACCACTTCCACGCGCGGCGCCGAATAGTTGCTGGCGAAGGCATTGGCACGCAGCAGCATGGTGGCGCGGCTCACCTCTTCCGAAAACGGTTCGCCGATGCCGCCGCTGTGGGCCTTGATCAACTGCGTCTGGAACAGTTCAATGTGTTCGACCTTGATACGGGTGTCCTTCAGCAGGCCAACGCCGGTATTGAAGCTGTACATCATCGGCGCTTCATCGTGCATCCAGGTGGATTCGATATAGTCGCGACTCTCCTTCAGCGCGGCGCGCGAGGTGGCCGACAGTTCGACTTTCGCGCCATCGCGCGCCACGGCCAGGACTTCTTCGGCGGTGAGGTTGAAGCCGTCGATAGTTACGTTGCTCATTGCTTTTCCTTTCAGTTCGCGCTGGTCTCGAACCAGGTACCGATCAACTGGCGTTCGGCGTCGGTCATATGGGTCATATTCGCCAGCGGCATATCCTTGTTCTGCACCGCGCGCTGGTAGATCTTGGCGGCGTGCTGTTTAACCTGGGCCTCGGTATCGAGCATCACGCCGCCCGGGGCTGATGCGAAACCCGCCTGGGTCGGCGTCGCGGAGTGGCAGGAGGCGCAACGCTGCGTCACAACCTGCTGCACGCTGGTCAGGCTGGCCTGGCCGGCCGGGGCCGTTGCGGCAACGCCAGTAGCGGCTGGTGCGGCGTGGCCATCGGCATCCACTGCAGCGGCCACGGTCGCCGGAGCGGCAACTGCCTTGCGCGGCGCCGGAGCGATTGCCACAGCCACGCCGGCCAGCAGGATCACGCCGGCAATCGGGAACGCAGGCGACACCTTGCCCGCATGGCGCAGGTTGAAGAAGTGGCGGATCAGCACGCCGGCAGCCATGATGGCAGCCAGCACCAGCCAGCTGTAGGCGTGGCTGTAGGTCATGGCGTAGTGGTTGCTGATCATGATCAGCAGCACAGGCAGCGTGAAGTAGTTGTTGTGGACCGAGCGCACCTTGGCGCGTTTGCCGTAGATCGGGTCCGGCGATTCGCCTTTTGCCATCGCATCCACCAGCTTGCGCTGGCCAGGGATGATCACGAACAGTACGTTACCGACCATCATGGTGCCGATCATGGCGCCGACGTGGATATAGGCAGCGCGGCCGCTCAGGGTATGGGTCAGCACATAGGCCGCGCCAACGATCAGCACGAACATCACGGTACCCAGCACGGCAGGCTTTTCCGCCAGCGCGGTCTTGCACAGGGTGTCGTAGACCAGCCAGCCGCCAGCGAGCGTGCCCAGGCCCACGGCCACCGCTTGCAGCGACGTCAGGTCGGCCACGTTCTTGTCGATCATCATCGCCGAAGCATTGAAGTAGTAGACGATGAACAGCATGGCGAAGCCGCTCAGCCAGGTGGCGTAGGCCTCCCATTTGAACCAGTGCAGGTCTTCCGGCAATTCATCCGGCGCAACCAGGTATTTTTGCGGGTTATAGAAACCGCCGCCGTGCACGGCCCACAATTCGCCCATCACGCCCTTTTTGGCAAGCGGGCTGCCAGGCTTGGGTGGACGGATCGAGTTGTCCAGCCAGACGAAATAAAACGAGGCGCCAATCCACGCGATACCTGTGATCAGGTGCAGCCAGCGAACCAGCAAATTAAGCCATTCCACCCCGTAAGGGCCGAATAAAGTCTCCATGATTTTTATCCATTAAGTCCGTTCACCTGCCTCTGGCGGGCACTTCAGATGAACCAAACGGTCGTTATACCGCCGCCGCTACGACCTGCGTGGATGGAACGATATCGGTTGCGGGCGCGGGAGACCTTCCATTTGCTATATAACTCGCATAGTCCTGGAGATATAGTTTCGCCCGCCGGAAGGTGCGAACCTCTCATGGATAAATCTAAATAAATAATATTCGGAGACCATGATGTCCAGATTGCCAGAACACTTAGACATCCACCTGATCCGTATTCTGTACCTGCTGCTGGTGGAGAAAAACGTATCGCGCGTGGCCCTTAAACTGAACCAGCCGCAGCCCTCCATTTCCGGATCGCTGCGCAAGCTGCGCGACCTGACCGGCGACCCCTTGCTGGTACGCGGCGGCCGCGGCATGGTGCCGACGCAACACGGCGAGAGCCTGCTGAAGACCGCCAAGCGCATTCTCGACGAAACCGAAAGCCTGTTCAGCCCAAAGACGGCGTTTGTGCCGCAGGACGAGGCGCGCACCTTCCATATCGCCGCGCCCGACTATATGAACACCCAGTTCTTCACCGAGGTGATCGCCCGCCTGCGCCGCGAATCGCCGCGCAGCCGGCTGGTGATCCATTCACTGGGGCCGGACATCGACTACGTGCGCCTGCTGTCGGACGGCGACCTGGACCTGGTGGTCGGCAACTGGGACGAACCTCCGCAGCACCTGCATATCTCCAAGCTGTTCGACGACGCGATCGTGTGCCTGATGCGCGCCAACAGCGCCTACGCCCGCCGCACGCCGAAAGATGGCATGACGCCCGAGGAATACCTCACCCTGCCCCACGTTGCCCCAGCGCAAATCCTGCCCGGCTACCACGGCAACATCGATTCCTTCCTCGAAGAGCGCGATATGGAGCGCAATATTGTTGTGGAATCGGCACACTTCCGCATGCTGCCCTACATCGTGCAGCAGACAGATCTTGTTTTGACGGCTGGCAAACAATTCGCCAATTTCTACGAGAACCTGCTGGGCCTGAAGTCGTACAAGGTGCCACTGGATTTCCCGCCGTTGAGCTTCTACCAGCTATGGCACGAGCGCGCCCATCACGCCACCGAGCATAAGTGGCTGCGTGCCCAGGTCAGCGCCGCCGCCCGCCTGCTAGTGAAATAAAACCGCCCCAGATAGCTGATATCGGCCCAGCGTTATATCTCCCGCCCGCCGGGCCTCTATTATCAATTCGCCATTCCCCAGAACACCTTACTTGGAGCGGGCCGTCGCCAGGCGGCGGCCCGAAGCACGATGACGAGCCTGAAGCGACTGAACACCTGCGACGCAGAGACTTTTACCGAGATCCTGCACGGCCTGTATGAGCATTCCCCATGGATTCCGCAGCGCGCCGCCGCGCAGCGCCCGTTCCGCACCATCGACGAGCTGAAACTGGGCCTGCAGAAGGTCGTCACGGACGCCGGCAACGACGAACAACTGGGCCTGATCCGCGCCCACCCGGAGCTGGCCGGAAAAGCCGCCGTTGCGGGCGAACTGACGCCGGAATCCACCGGCGAGCAGGCCAAGGCTGGCCTGAACCTGTGCACCAAGGAAGAATTCGCCGCGCTGCAGGAACTGAACGCCGCCTACAACAGCAAATTCGGTTTCCCCTTCATCCTCGCGGTCAAGGGTGGCGACGGCAAAGGCTTGTCGCGCCAGGCCATCATTGCGGCCTTCCGCCGCCGCCTGAGCAACCAGGCCGACGACGAACAGCGCGAGGCGCTGCGCCAGATTCACCGCATCGCCGAGATGCGCCTGAACGCCCTGCTGTCCTATGTGCCACACATGGGCCGCGACATCATGGAATGGGCCGAAGAAATCGGGGCTATTAGCGAAGACGAGCAAGGCCTCACCTGCACCTACATGACGCCTGTGCACCGCCGCACCGCCAACCAGCTGGCCAGGTGGATGCGCGAGGCCGGCATGCACGCGCACATCGACGCGGTCGGCAACGTTGTTGGCCGCTACCTGTCCACCGATCCGCAGGCACGCACCCTGCTCACCGGCTCGCACTACGACACAGTGCGCAACGGCGGCAAGTACGACGGCCGCCAAGGCATCCTGACCGCTATTGCAGTCGTCAAGCACCTGCATGAAACCGGTGAAACCCTGCCGTTCCACCTGGAGGTGATTGGCTTCGCCGAAGAAGAAGGCGTGCGCTTCAAGAGTACCTTCCTCGGCAGCAGCGCCGTCATCGGCCAGTTCGATCCGAAGCTGCTGGACCTGCGCGACCGCGACGGCCAGTTACTGCGCGACGTACTGACCGATGCCGATCATGACGTCAACGCGATTGCCGACATCGCCCGCGATCCATCCGACCTGCTTGGCTTCGTTGAAGTCCATATCGAACAAGGCCCGGTCTTGCTGGAACACGGCCTGCCGGTCGGCGTGGTGACCTCCATCGCCGGCAGCAAGCGTTACCTGGTGGAGTTGAAAGGCGTCGCCAGCCACGCCGGCACCACCCCTATGCCAATGCGCAAGGATGCCGCTACCGCCGCCGCCGAAATTATCCTGTACGTGGAACAGCGCTGCGCACGGGACCAGGATTCTGCCCTGGTGGGCACCGTCGGCCAACTGCAGGTGCCGAACGGTTCCACCAATGTCATCCCGGGCGCCTGCACGCTGTCGCTCGATATCCGCGCCGCCAACAACGCCGCGCGTGATGCTGCCGTGGACGACATCCTCGCCCACATCGAAAAAGTGTGCGAAAAGCGCCACATCACCTGCCAGATCGAACAAACCGTTGCAGCCGATTGCGCCCCCTGCGCGCCGCGCCTGATGGAGCAGTTGGCAGCCGCCGTGGAGCGGAACGGCATCCCAGCCTTCCATCTCGCTTCCGGCGCCGGCCACGACGCCATGCTGATGGCACGCGTCACAGATGTCGCCATGCTCTTCACCCGTTGCGGCAACGGCGGTATCAGCCACAACCCGCTGGAAACCATGACGGACGACGACGCCGACCTGTCGGCCCGCATCCTGCTGAGCTTCCTGCGCAACTATACGTAATTCGAGATAGCCGATATGTCCAGGCATATAAGCCGAAAAGGAGACCTTCAACGATATTGTTAAAACAAGCAGCGCAAGGCCGCCATATTTGCCCGCCCGGAGAGGTGGGATTTCGGGCGCTAAAAACTAAACGGAGACACCAAAATGCAATTCCTGGAACAATATTTCAAGCTCAGCGCGCACGGCACCGACGTGCGCACTGAGGTGCTGGCCGGTATTACCACCTTCCTGACGATGGCGTACATCATCTTCGTCAACCCATCCATCCTCGGCGACGCCGGCATGCCGAAAGACTCGGTCTTTGTGGCCACATGCGTGGCGGCAGCCGTCGGCACCCTGATCATGGGCCTGTACGCCAACTTCCCTATCGGCCTGGCGCCGGGCATGGGTCTGAACGCCTACTTTGCCTATGGCGTGGTGGCGGGCATGGGCTTCCCATGGCAAGCAGCGCTGGGCGCGGTGTTCATCTCCGGCTGCTGCTTCATGATCGTCAGCCTGCTGCGCATCCGCGAAAAAATCATGAATGCGATTCCGGCCTCGCTGCGTATCGCGATTCCGGCCGGCGTCGGCCTGTTCCTGGCGCTGATCTCGCTGAAGAACGCGGGCATCGTGGTCTCCAGCCCGGCCACCTTCGTCACCATGGGCGACCTGCATAAGCCGGCCCCGGTGCTGGCCATCGTCGGCTTCCTCGTCATCGTCGCGCTGGACCGCCTGAAGGTCACCGGCGCCCTGCTGATCGGCATCATGGCCGTGACCGTGCTGAGCTTCTTCTTCGGTGGTAACGCCTTCCATGGCATCGTTTCGGCGCCGCCTTCGATTTCCCCCACCGCTTTCGAACTGGACATCATGGGCGCCGTTTCGCACGGCCTGTTCAACGTGGTGCTGGTGTTCTTCCTGGTCGAGCTGTTCGACGCCACCGGCACCCTGATGGGCGTGGCGCAGCGCGCGGGCCTGATGAAAGACGGCAAGCTGCCGCCAAACATGAACAAGGCACTGCTGGCCGATTCCGGCGCGATCATCGCCGGCTCCGTCATGGGCACCTCGAGCACTACCGCTTTCATCGAAAGCGCGGCAGGTGTGCAGGCAGGCGGCCGTACTGGCCTGACCGCGGTGATCGTGGCCCTGCTGTTCCTGGCTGCCCTGTTCATCGCGCCGCTGGCCGGCGTGGTACCGGCATACGCCACCGCGCCAGCCCTGTTCTTCGTTGCTTGCCTGATGCTGCGTGAAATGTCGGAGATCAACTGGGCCGAAACCACGGAAAGCGTACCGGCAGTCGTCACCGCGCTGGTCATGCCATTCACCTACTCGATCGCGAACGGCCTGGCGCTGGGCTTCATCAGCTACGCCGCCCTGAAACTGCTGACCGGCAAATACAAAGAAGTCAGCGCCATGATCTGGTGTGTCGCTGGCGTTTTCCTGTTTAAAACAATTTACATCGCAGGATGAAGTAAGGAGTAGCAAAGATGTCCCAACCGATTCGTTTCTTCTACCAGGGGCGTGTGCAGGAAGTCGATTCCGCCGCCCCAACCCGCACGGTGCTGCAACACCTGCGGGAAGACCTGCACTGCACCGGCACCAAGGAGGGCTGCGCCGAAGGCGACTGCGGCGCCTGCACCGTGGTGATCGGCTCGCTGGTGGATGGTGAACTGGAAATGCGCAACGTGAACTCATGCATCCAGTTCCTGCCAACCCTGGACGGCAAGGCAGTGTTCACGGTGGAAGACCTGAAACAGCCTGACGGCGGCCTGCACCCGGTGCAGGAAGCGCTGGTGGAATGCCATGGTTCCCAATGCGGTTTCTGTACTCCCGGCTTCGCCATGTCGCTCTGGAGCCTGTACCTGAAACAGGAGGGCCAAACCGCGCCGCCATGCCGCAAAACGATCGATGAGACATTGTCCGGTAACCTGTGCCGCTGCACAGGTTACCGCCCGATTATTGATGCAGCCGCCCGCATGGGCGAACTGCCGGCGGTCGGCTTCGACCGCGCAGCATTGAAGGCAGTCCTGCAAGGGCTGCAACGAGACACCATGTTCAGCTACACCCACGACGGCCAGACTTTCCACGCGCCGCGCACCCTGGCCGAAATGACCGCCCTGCGCGCGGCCAAGCCGGCCGCCACCATCCTCGCCGGTTCGACCGACGTCGGCCTGTGGGTCACCAAGCAAATGCGCAACCTGGGCGACGTGATCTACACGCGCCAGGTGCAGGAACTGCACCGTATCGCCACCGTCGACGGCAAGCTGGAGATCGGCGCTGCCGTGTCGCTGGACGACGCCTACAAAGCCGTGTTGGAGCTGTATCCAAACGATTCGCTGCACGAACTGTGGCAGCGATTCGCTTCGCAGCCGATCCGCAGCACAGGCACCCTCGGCGGCAGCGTCGCCAACGGTTCGCCGATCGGCGATTCCGCTCCCTGGATGATCGTGCTCGGCGCCGAAATCGTCCTGCGCTCGGACAAAGGCCAGCGCATCTTGTTGTTGCAGGACTTCTACCTCGATTACATGAAGAAGGACTGGCAGCCCGGCGAATTCGTGGAAGCCGTGCGCATCCCGCAGCCGCGCATCGGCCAGCAGTTCCGCACCTACAAGCTGGCCAAGCGCTACGACCAGGATATTTCCGCCGTCTGCGCCGCCTTCTCGCTCGAACTTGATCACGGCGTGGTTCGCAACGCCCATATCGCCTACGGCGGCATGGCCGCCACCTCCCGCCGCGCGCCGCTGGCCGAGGCAGCCATCAACGGCCAGCCATGGAACGAAGCCACCCTGCGCGCCGGCATGGATGCGCTGACAAAGGACTACACCCCGTTGACCGATATGCGCGCCTCTGCAAATTACCGCATGCGCACCGCGCAGAACCTGCTGCGCCGCTTCTGGATGGAGACCCGCCCGGAAAACGCCATCCCGAACACTTACGTCAACGCTTACGCATTCAAGGAAGGAGCCGCCGCATGAACAGCAAGTCCGAACAGTTCATGACGCTCGGCGCCGCCAAGGGCTGGTCAGAAGTTGGCCAGAGCCATCCCCACGAGTCGGCCATCCTGCACGTGCTGGGAGAAGCAGTCTACACCGACGACATCCCCGAGGCGCAAGGCACGCTGCACGCTGCCCTGGGCCTGTCGGCAAAAGCGCACGCGCGCATCCTTTCGCTTAACCTGGAGCCGGTGAAAGCCATGCCAGGCGTGGTCGCCGTGTACACGTACAAGGATATCCCGGGCACCAACGACTGCGGTCCGATCATCCATGACGACCCGATCCTGGCCGAGGAAAAGGTGGAATACGTCGGCCAGCCGGTCTTCATCGTTGTCGCCGACACGCACGACAACGCGCGCCGTGCCGCCCGCAAGGCCGACATCCAGTACGAAGAACTGCCCGCGATCCTGACGCCCGAAGCGGCGCGCGACGCCGAATCCTTCGTCGTACCGCCAATGCGCCTGACGCGCGGCGATGCGCAAGCGGCCTTCGAACGCTCCCCGAACATCCTGAAGGGCAAGCTGCACGTCGGCGGCCAGGAGCAGTTCTACCTGGAGGGCCAGATTTCGTATGCCATTCCGAAGGAAGGCAACGGCATGCACGTCTACTGCTCGACCCAGCACCCGACCGAAATGCAGCACGTCGTATCGCACGCCCTGCACTACCCGTCGCACGCCGTGGTGGTGGAATGCCGCCGCATGGGCGGCGGCTTCGGCGGCAAGGAATCGCAGTCCGCGCTGTGGGCAGCCTGCGCCGCAGTCAGCGCCGCGCGCCTGAAGCGCCCCGTCAAGCTGCGCGCCGACCGCGACGACGACATAATGGTCACCGGCAAGCGCCACTGCTTCTACTACGAGTACGAAATCGGCTACGACGACCAGGGCCTGATCACCGCCGCAAAAGTGCAGATGGTGACACGCGCCGGTTTCTCGGCCGACCTGTCGGCGCCTGTAGCGACGCGCGCCATCTGCCACTTCGACAACACCTACTACCTGTCGGACGTGGACATCCGCGCCATGGCAGGCAAGACCAATACGCAATCGAATACCGCTTTCCGCGGCTTCGGCGGCCCGCAAGGCGCCATCGCCATCGAATATATCGTCGACGAGATCGCGCGCAACCTGGGCAAGGACGCCCTGGACGTGCGCAAGCTGAACTTCTACGGCCGCAACGACGAGGAAGGCCGCAACGTCACGCAGTACGGCCAGAAAGTGAAGGACAACGTCATCCATGAACTGGTGGCGCAACTGGAAAGCGAGACCGCCTACCGCACCCGCCGCGAGGCCATCCGCGCCTTCAACGCAAGCAGCCCGGTACTGAAGAAAGGCCTGGCGCTGACGCCGGTGAAGTTCGGCATCGCCTTCAACGTCACTCATTTCAACCAGGCCGGCGCGCTGGTGCATATCTACGTCGACGGCTCTGTGCTGGTGAACCACGGCGGCACTGAAATGGGCCAGGGCATCAACACCAAGGTATGCCAGGTAGTGGCGCATGAACTGGGGATTCCGCTTTCCAGCGTGCGCGCCTCCGCCACCGATACCAGCAAGGTCGCCAACACCTCCGCCACCGCCGCGTCAACCGGCGCGGACCTGAACGGCAAGGCCGCGCAGGACGCCGCCCATACGCTGCGCAAGCGCCTGGCGGAATTCGCTGCGAAGTCGTTCGGCGTGGCAGCGGAAGAAGTCATCCTCGCCAACGGCACCGTGTTTGCCGGCGAAACCGTAATTCCGTTCGCCGACCTGGTACAGAAAGCCTACCTGGCGCGCGTGCAGCTATGGTCCGACGGCTTCTACGCCACACCGGGCCTGAGCTGGGACCGCGAGAGCATGAGCGGCAATCCCTTCGGCTACTACGCCTACGGCGCCTCGGTGTCCGAGGTCATCGTCGATACCCTGACCGGCGAATGGAAGCTGCTGAAGGCAGATTGCCTGTACGACGCCGGCAATTCCCTCAACCCTGCCATCGACGTCGGTCAGGTGGAAGGCGCCTTCATGCAGGGCATGGGCTGGCTGACAACGGAAGAACTGTGGTGGAACCAGCAGGGCAAGCTGATGACGCACGCGCCGTCGACTTACAAGATTCCCGGCGTGTCCGACTGCCCCGAAGACTTCAACGTGCGGCTGTTCAAGAACCGCAACCCGTTCGACAGCATCCACCGCTCCAAGGCCGTCGGCGAACCGCCGCTGCTGCTGCCGTTCTCCGTGTTTCTGGCCATACGCGATGCGGTGGCTTCGGTCGGCGGATACAAGGTCAATCCACCGCTGCGCGCTCCCGCCACAGGTGAAGCAATCCTCGATGCGGTGGACGCCGTCCGCGCCCAGGCATGACGCTCGCAAGACGCCTTGCCGCGGAAAGCCTTGGCACGGCGCTGCTGCTGGCCATGGTGGCTGGTTCAGCCGTCATGGCCGACCGCATGGCTGGTGGCAATGCAGCTATCGCACTGCTCGCGAACTCGGTCGCCAGCGCCACCGGACTGTTGGCGCTGATCCTGGCGTTCGGCGCCATCTCCGGCGCTCATTTCAATCCTGTCGTGACTCTGTCGGAAGCCTTGCAGGGCCGGATGGCCTGGCGCGAGTCGGCTTCCTTCATCGCCGCGCAATTGCTTGGTGCATTTGGCGGCATTGCGGCGGCGCACCTGATGTTCGGTGAGCCAGTGTTCTCTACTGCCCATCAAGCCCGCGGCGGGGCATGCTTATGGCTCGGCGAATTCATCGCCACATTCGGCTTGATCGCTGTAATCATAGGGTGTTCCCGCAACCGCCCTGCCCTCACGCCGTTTGCAGTTTCTGCCTACATCGTTTCCGGTTACTGGTTCACTTCGTCAAGCTCATTCGCCAACCCTGCCATGACCCTGGCCCGGGCGGCAAGCAGCACTGTCGCCGGCATCCGAGCAGAGCACGTCCCAGCTTATGTCGCCGCCCAGTTGCTCGGAGCAATCGCCGCGACGATGCTCTTCAGTTGGCTATTTCGTGCCGGCGCGATTTCTGCAACCGAGGTACCCCTGCGCACCTCGACAGTGCGCTAAGAATCCTTACCATGACTGTCGAAAAATCTTACAAGCTTGCCAATTAATAGGACAAACAATCTGTTCAAGTCCTTGAATATGTTGTGTTCTCCCGTTCGGGCATGGGAAATGCATTGCATCTCCTCCATTTCGCAAAGGGAGCAGAGCGATGAACGTCCTGGAGAATGGCCCAAACTTCCGCAGCCTGTCCCTCCGCGACTTGCTCGAAGCACGTGACCTGTATCACTTTCACTTGATGAACAAGGCCAACGTCGTCGGCACCGCAATTGGCCTCTACCTGATTCGCGACGACGACAAGACAAGCGGCCCAAGAACTTTGGCCAATTCGCGCGTGGTGGCAAAGTCGTGGCCTTGCGTCATGGTCTTCGTCAGGAAATGGTTGGATGAGCGTGATTTCGGATTCGACAAGAAGGCCAAGGCTTCCGAAATGGTCCCCAAGACTTTGTTCATGCCGGATGGCCGGGCCGTCCCCGTCTGCGTGGTCTACGTCGAAGAGGCTGATCCGGTCGAGCACCGCAGCAATCCCTTGCCGCACAGCGGCTTAGGCGCCGGCCTGCCGCTCGAAGTCGAGGCGCAAAATGCACTACACACCGCCTCCGCGGGTTGCCTCGTCACCAACGGCAACATGACTTACGCACTCACTGCGCGGCATGTATGCGGCGCTCCCGGCACCGAAGTCTTTGTCCGCACACGCGGCGAACAAATCAGGATCGGCACCAGTTCCGACAAGCAGCTTACCCGGGTGCCGTTTTCCGAGGCTTACCAGGATTTCCCTTGCCGCCAGTCCTACCTGACAATGGATGTCGGCCTGGTTGCATTGGATGACGTAACCCAGTGGACCAGCAACGTATATGGCTTGCCGCCGACTGGTCCTTTGGCCGACGTCTATTCGCAGAACCTGACTTTGCAACTGATCGACCAGCCGGTCGTCGCCCATGGGGCGGCTTCAGGGCTTTTGCGCGGCACGATCAAAGGACTGTTCTACCGCTATCGCTCGGTCGGCGGCTACGATTACATTGGCGACCTGCTGATTGCACCGATCCCGGAGAGCCGTTCACCCGTGCATGGCGACTCCGGCACTGTATGGCATCTGGATGTGACTGAAGCACGCGACTCATTCAAGAAGCGCCTGGAAGACCTTGACCTGCGACCGCTGGCGGTACTCTGGGGCGGCCAGACTTTCGATGTCGGTGGCACGCGTTCGAACTTCACCATTGCCACCACGCTGTCCAATGTATGCCGCATGCTGGACGTCGAACTCGTCACCAATCGCAACCGTGGCGTTTCAGGCTATTGGGGGCGCATGGGTCATTACAGCATTGCCGCTTACGCTGTACAGATGGTCAGGAACAAGAAGCTGCGCAAGCTCCTTGAAAACAACCTGGACAGGCTGAGCTTCGACATCCAGACACTGACCGAGATGACGTCGAAGGAAATCCTCGCCGGTGCGGATTTCATCCCGCTGGCCGATGTGGCCGACGAGATCTGGAAGAAATATAAAACCAATCCCGGCGGGCGCGACATCCGCAGCAGTGGCAAGGGCAGGACGACGGGCCCCGAACATCCCAATCACTACGCGGACATCGATTTCCCCTACAAGAACAAGAAAAGCTTGCGGGAGCTGTGCCTCTCATCGCCGGATACCTACTTCACGCCCAAGGCCTTCGCTGACTACTACGAATGGCTTTCCGGCACCCACCCGGAGTTTGGCGGAACCAAGAATGACCCATTCAAGCAAGGCCTCCTTCCGTTCCGTGTATGGCAGTTCTTCAATACGATGAAGTCGGCCGCCGCCACCGATATTGTGGAATTCGTCGCCGCCGCAGGCCTGGTCGCCCACTATATGGGAGACGCCTGCCAGACCCTGCACGGTTCTGTCTTTGCGGACGGCGATCCATCCCGCACCAAAACGATCGTCCATCCCAAGTCTGGCCAGGAGGAGACCGTTTCGTATGGGGCCGGCATACATTCCGCCTTTGAAACCGCCATGATCGACCGCCATCGCGAGAGCTTGTTTGCGCAGATCGACACGCTTGTTCCGCTGGCAAAAGCCAGCCCCTTGGGCATCTATAAAACGGGGAAGCAGGCTGGCTTGGCGACAGTCCAGCTGATGGACGAGGCGCACAGGCTCATCAAGCCTATGGATATCTGCGACGCTTTCGAAGAGCTGGGTGGAACGCCTTCACCGCGCGTCGCCGTCCTTGACGGCCTGTATGACAGGTTCGGTGAAGCGACGGCGCAGGCGATGGCGCGCGGCGCCCAGCACCTGGCCTGCCTTTGGGACTCCGCCTGGGAAGCCGGTGGCGGAAACGCCGGCGGCCTGGCCCTTGATCCTATCGACAAAGACGAACTGAGAACAAAGTACGAGGACACCGGGTTCGTGCCCTCGCTGACTTTAGGGCAAATCGGCAAGATCCTGAAATAGCGGCCGGTCCATGCCGGCTCCCCGCCTATCGATTACCCGCGCTTGCGCCAGGCGATCAGTTCAGCGATGGTGAGGATCGGCATCCCATGCAGTTGCGCGAATTGTTCAATGGCATTGCCGCGCATCATGGTGCCATCGGGATTCATCAGCTCGCATAGGACCGCTGATGGCGACAGGCCTGCCAGGGCCGCCAGGTCGACCGAGCCTTCGGTATGGCCGGCGCGCACCAGGACTCCGCCGGGCATGGCGCGCAGCGGAAACACATGGCCGGGCCGCACCACGTCTTCCGGGCGGGCGTGCGGTGCAGCCGCCGCGCGTATTGTCGTGACGCGATCGGCGGCCGATACTCCGGTCGTTACGCCATGGCGCGCTTCGATGGAGACGGTGAACGGCGTGCCGTACTTGCTGCCGTTTTCGGCTGACATGGGCGGCAACTCGAGTTCGCGCACCTTTTCTGCGGTGAGGCACAGGCAAACGATGCCGCTGCATTCGCGGATCATCAAGGCCATGGTTTCCACCGTCAGGCGGTCGGTGGCGACGATCAGGTCGGCCTCGTTCTCGCGGTCGAAATCATCGAGCAGGATAACGGGGATACCGGCCCGCATGGCTTCCAGCGCCGCGTGAATGCGGGCTTCGAGGTTATTGCTTTGAAGGGAAAATACAGGGGACAACATAGGAAACGCTCCTCGCTATAAATTAACGAAAAACGCTCCAGGGCAAGCGAATAGCCGCGGCTACCCGTGCCGCCAAAGCGGACAGGTATCACGCGCAACAACGCACATCTTCTTTCATCCGGACTATACCGTCGGCCCTGGAGTCGCACCAGGTCTGCTGACCCTGCCCGATACCGCCAGGCAGGCGCTCGCGGGCTTGGACATTGCTATCCTTACCGCCGGTGGGGAATTGCACCCCGCCCCGAAGACGTAATTATTTGCCTGCACGATGCAGGCGGCGGGATTTTAGCAGTAAAACCGGTAAACCAGGGTACGACCCACAGGGTCGGACCCCGTACGGTCTTCGGGCAGCGGGTTCGGGTTGAATGGGGTTGATCTTCGCCGAAAGTCAGAGGCGCACAACCAAACCCGGGACCTGGAGACCGTACAGGGTCTGACCCTCCGGGTCTGACCCTGGTTTACCGGTTTCAGCCGACCGTACCGATAATCGAAACTTCGCGATTCTCCGGCACCTCGTTATATGACAGTACGTGCAGCCCAGGCGCAAAAAGCCTTGCATAGCGCGCCAGCAATGGCCGGATCTGCGGCAGCACCAGCAGCAGCGGCGGCGTCGCCTGCTGCTTCATCTGCTCGCGCGCCACCGGCATATTCACCTGCAGCTGCGCCAGCAGGTGCGGGTCGATCGGATAGTTGTCCAGCACTACCTTGCCGGTCTGGCGCGCCTGGTTCAGGGAGCCAAGCAGCATGTTTTCCAGTTCGCCACCGAGGTTAAAGGCCAGCATTTCCGTCCGCTGCCCGAACAGGCCGGACACGATCTGGCGCCGCAACGCGCAGCGCACTTCGGCCGCCAGCAGGATCGGGTCCTTGGTCGTTTCCGAGGAATCCAGCAAGGTCGTCGCGATCGGCACGATATCCTTCAGCGACACCGATTCCTGCAGCAGCACGCGGAACACGCGCAGCAACTGGGTATGGGTCAGCGCCTTGTCCAGCGAACCGGCCAGCTTGGGCGACAGCGCGGTCAGGCGCTCCATCAGCGCAGCAACGTCCTCATGGCGGAACAGCTCCGGCAAATATTCGCGGATCAGCTTCGACACATGGGTCGCGATGGCGCTTGGCGCTTCCACCACCTGATAGCCCAGGCCCAGCGCATGCGCCTTGTCCTTGGTTTCGATCCACGTTACAGGCATGCCATAGGCCGGCTCCACGCCCGGAATGCCATCGATCTGGCCATACACGTTCGGCGATGGAATCGCCATCAGCTTGTCGGCAAACACTTCGGCCACCGCTATCGTGGAGCCGCCCAGCACCACCGCATACTGCGTCGGCTTCAGCCCCAGGTCGTCGCGCACATTAATCTGCGGCAGCACCATGCCCATCGCCTCCGACAGGCTTTGGCGCACGCCGCGCAGGCGCTTGGTCAGCACTTCGCCATGCGCCTTGTCGATCATGCCCACCAGCTTGTAGCCCAGCGAAACCTGCAGCGGCTGCACCACGGGCAGCGATTGCCATTCCAGCTCCGGCACCTTCTCTTCCCGCAGCGCGGCCTCGATAGCGGCGATATTGTCGACCACCGGCGCGCCCTGGCGCTGGTACAGGCGCCAGCCCACATAGCCCAGCACCGCGGCAAAAGTGAGGAAGCTCAGTTTCGGCATGCCCGGCACCAGGCCGATGATCACCATCACCGCCGCAGCACTGAACAGCACATTCGGCGACGCCAGCAGCTGCTGGCCGACCTGGGATTCGAAATCGGCGCCTTCGGTTTCGGACACACGGGTGACGATGATCGCCGCGGCAGCCGACAGCAGCAGCGCCGGAATCTGCGCCACCAGGCCGTCACCGATGGTCAGCAGCGCATACTGCTTGAACGCATCGCCAAAGCTCATGTCCTGCATCACGGTGCCGATGGCAACGCCGCCGACGATATTGATGATCAGGATCAGGATCGACGCGATCGCATCGCCGCGCACGAACTTGGCGGCGCCGTCCATGGCGCCGTAGAAGTCAGCTTCCGTCGCCACTTCCTTGCGGCGCTGGACCGCCTTTTCCTGGTTGATCAGGCCCGCATTCAGGTCGGCGTCGATCGCCATCTGCTTGCCCGGCAAGGCATCCAGGGTGAAACGCGCAGACACTTCGGAAATGCGCTCGGCGCCCTTGGTCACCACGGCGAAGTTGATGATCATCAGGATCACGAACACCACCATGCCGACCACGTAATTGCCGCCAATGACCACCTGGCCGAAGGCTTCGATCACCTTACCGGCTGCATCCGTGCCTTGGTGGCCGTGCAGCAGCACCACGCGGGTCGAGGCCACGTTCAGCGTCAGCCGCATCAGCGTGGTGGCCAGGATCACCGTCGGGAACACCGAGAAGTCCAGCGGACGCTTGGCGTTCACGCTGACCAGGATCACGATCAGCGCCAGAACGATATTGAATGTGAACAGGACGTCCAGCAGGATAGGCGGCAATGGCAGGATGATCATCGCCAGGATCGCCAGCAGGAATACCGGCGTGGCGAGTTTGTGGCGTCCCGCTTCTGCGAACAAGCCCTTCAGGAAATTCATGTCGTAACTGCCTCACTCATGGAAGTTGGAACCGGTACCTGCGCCGCTTCCAGCGGATTGGGCTGCGATGGACGGCGCCCTTCACGGAACGCCTTCAGCTGCAGCACATAGTGCAGGACCATGGAAACAGCCTGGTACAACTGCACGGGAATCTGCTGGTTGACCTGGCTGGTATTGTAAATTGCGCGCGCCAAGGGCGGCAGGGAGAGCACGTCGACGCCGTTCTCCTGCGCCAGCCGCTTGATGTACAGCGCCATCTCGTCGACGCCCTTGGCCAGCACGAACGGCGCCTCGGCGCGCTTCTCGTCGTACTTCAGCGCCACCGCGTAGTGCTCCGGATTGACGATCACCACATCGGCGCCCGGCACGATCTTGCGCGCAGCCCGTTCAGCCATCGCGCGCTGCAGCTGGCGGATGCGCTGGCGCACTTCGGGCCGGCCCTCCTGCGACTTGTATTCTTCCTTCAGCTCCTGCTTGGACATCTTCTGCTGCTCGGCGAAGAAGTAAGCCTGGGCCGGCACGTCGATGATGGCGAAGATGATGAACACGGCCACCATGGCCATCACGCCATTCAGCATCTGGTTGGCGCCGGAGATCATGGCTTCATTCAGCCCCAGCCCCTGCAAGCGCGTGTACTCATTGATCGTGCTGGTGCCGATATGGACCAGCACCCAGCCCAGCACCGCCGCCTTGCCGATCGAAACCAGGAGTTCGAAGCCATGCTTCTTGGAGAACAGCCGCCCCAGGTTGGTCACCGGGTTGAAGCGCTCGAACTTGGGTTGCAGGTTCTTGGCGCTCATCACCCAGCCGCCCGGCACCATGGCGCCCAGCACGACAAACAGCGGCACCACGAACAGGGGGAGCACCATCTTCACCAGCAGCAGGGCGGAGCTGAGCCAGACCGTGCTCATGACGTTTTCCAGCGCGCCCTCGCCTTCCAGCGGCGCAAAGGCCTGATGGAAGATTTCGCGGAAGTCCAGCAGGTAGTCCGGCAGCATGAACACGAACAGCTTGAGCGAAACCAGGATGCCGATCGCCGTCGCCAGGTCGCGCGAACGCACCACCTGGCCTTCCTGGCGGGATTTCTTCAGCTTCTGCGCTGAAGCCTTCTCTGACTTGTCGCCGCCGCTATCGTCAGCCATGGGGCACCATCTGTTGCTGGATCATGTCGAGCACACGGCTCGACATGCGGATGTAATGCTGCGGAATGAAACGCACCACCTGGCCGAGCATCAGCAGGCCGAAAATGGTAATGACCGAAAAGCCCAATGCAAACAGGTTCAATGTCGGCGCCACGCGGTTCAGGAAACCGAAACCAAGCTGCACCACCAGCGCGGAAAACACCACCGGTATCGCCAGCAGCATGGCAGCCGAGAAAATCCACGCCACATTCCAGGCCACGGTCTGCAACAGCAGCGCCGAATAGCCGCCGCCCAGCGGCCAGGCTTTGAAGCTTTGCCCGATCACGCCGGCCAGCACCAGGTGGCCGTCAATCGAAAAGAAGATCACGATGGCCAGCATCGACAGCAGCGCCGATACCACGTCGGACGAGGTGCCGTTCAGCGGGTCGTTCATCACCGCCATCGAAAAGCCGACCTGGCTCGATACCAGGTAACCCAGCACGCCGATCACCGACATCGAAAAATGGAATGCCAGCCCGATCGCGCCGCCGATCACCGCCTGCTCCAGCGTCACCGCAATGCCCTGCACCGAAATCGGATCGATGCCCTGCACCACCTGCCCCTGCGTCACCGGCAGCAGGATAATCGCCAGCACCAGCGACACCAGCAGCCGCACCGTGACCGGCACCATCATCTCGCCCAGCACCGGCGCCATGCTCAGCATGGCCATGCAGCGCACGAAGGGCCACCAGATTGCCGTCAGCCACACCAGGAGGTTTGCCAGGACCTGTTCCATGGCTCGCTACCCGACCAGTGTTGCCGCGCGCTGAAAGATCGAGACGCAATAATCCATCAGGTAACTGGACATCCAGCGCCCGGTCATGACAATGGCCAACAGGGTTACCAGCAGGCGCGGCAGGAAGCTCAGCGTCTGCTCATTGATCTGCGTGGCGGCCTGCACCAGGGCCACCAGCAAGCCCGCCACCAGCCCTGGCACCACCAGCACCATGACCATGATCATTACGATATGCAGGGCCTCGACGATCAGGTCGACGGCCACGTCGGGCGTCAGCATCTTGCGCTCACCTAAAAGGCCTGTATGCTCGTCACGAGCGTATTGACAGTCAATGTCCAGCCATCCACCAGCACGAACAGCAGCAGCTTGAACGGCAGCGAAATCACCAGCGGCGACAGCATCATCATACCCATTGCCATCAGCACCGACGATACCACCAGGTCGATGATCAGGAAGGGAATGAACAACAGGCAGCCGATTTGGAAGGCGGTTTTCAGTTCCGACAGCACGAATGCGGCCAGCTTAACGGTAAAAGCGTGGTCGGCCGGATTGGTGATCGCGTCTTCGCCCGCCAGGTGGGCGATCTGCTTGAGCGAAGCTTTGCTGGTCTGGGCCAGCATGAAGCGCGACACCGGTTTTTCGGCAATCTTCAGCGCATCCTGCAAGCCGATCTTGTCCTGGTCGTAGGGCACGAAGGCGTCGCGCCAGACCGCGTCGCCGATCGGCTTCATAACCAGCAGGGTCAGGATCAGCGCCACGCCGGTGATGATACGGTTGGGCAAGCCCTGCTGCAGGCCGAGGGCCTGGCGCAGCAGCGACAGCACGATGACGAAGCGGGTAAAGCTGGTCATCATCATCACCATGATGGGCAGCAAGCCCAGCAGGGTCATGATGATCAGGATCTGCATCTTCACCGACAGGTCGGTCTTTGCGCCGGGCACCACCCCGGCCAGCAAATCCTGGGCCCACGCTGGTGCGCAGGCACATAGCAGCACTGTACCGGCCGCAAGGCCGGGCACCAGGCGGCGCAAGGTCATGGCGCCATCATGTCGAGATTCAAACCGTCCAGATCGATGACCTTGAGGCCGTAGTTTTCACCGGCCACCACCACCTCGGCGCGGCCGATTGCGGTGCCGTTCACCTTGATGGTCAGCGGTTCGCCGGCCAGCATGTCCAGTTCCACCACGCTGTCCGGGCCGATCTGCATCAGGTCCTGCAGCGACAGCCGGGCCGAACCCACTTCCAGGGTCAGCGTGACGGGAATCTTGCGCATCATGGCAGGCAGGTCGCGCCGGCCGGCACGCGGCGCCGGCACTTCGCTCATATCCTGCGACACCTGGTCGATGATCATTTCCTCCGACATATCGTCCAGCATGGAATCGTTAGCGCCGTTGGGGTTATTCATCATATTCATTCAGAATCTTCAAAAGAGGTTAAGCAGAGTTTGCCCTTGTGCTCAGTTACCGCAGCTGTAAACAGGCGGGAGTCTTCGAGCATGACGTCTGCCCTGTGCAGGCTGATCGGGATCACATCGCCCACACGCAGGTCGAACATGGCGCCCAGCGTGGTTTCCTTGGAAACCAGCCGGCCGCTCAGGCCAACCTGGAGCCGCGCCGCCAGCGGCCCTGGATGCTTGTTGCCCTTCTTGCTGGCATCGCGCTCTGGCATCAAGCCGCCCAGCACACTGCCCATGACTTGCTTGTCGAGTGCGAACCAGGCCTTGCCCTGCAATTCGCCATCGCTCAGTGAAACGGTAATCACCCAGCTGCCTTTGCCAGGCTGGCTGGCACTGTTGGCTTTGATGCTTTCTTCTTCGCCAAGTTCCCGGCCGCCGGCGGGCAGGTTACTTTCAATTCGCGCTGCCAGAATGCTCACCAGCTGTTGCCCTAGCACCACAGCCAGGCGCTCTTCGGTAGCGGTAACTCGCACGGCCTGTTCGTCAACGACCGTCTCGGCGCGCGTGGCCCGCGCATAACGATAATTCAACACCCCCAGCAGGATTTTGCGCTCAATCGCAAAACCCAGTTGTCCGGAAGGCGCGGCAAAGCCCAGCCAGCGCTGGCGCGCTTCGCTGCCGTCGAGGCGGCTGAAGGCAACGTCGTCCACCTGGAATGTACCCCAGTAGCGCCGATGCACATTCAGGCGCATGGCCTGGGCCAGGTCTTCGCGCAACTGCGCGGCAAACTCAGGCAGCCGGTGTACCGGCCGCCCCAGCAAGCAAGGGTCAAGTACTTCGTATTGCACAGTGCTTTGAGAGGTAGTCATGGTTGGCCATCCGTCTTGCTGCAATCCTATCGCAAAGTTCTGCGCTCAGGATGATCTTGGAAGCGTAGAATAACTCAAATCCCTCAGTATTGCCATGAATCAAGTACCTCTTTGGTCAAAAAGACTTTACATAAAAGTTTCCAAAGAGTAAGCTTCATTATTGCAATGTAACATCAGTTGGTTGCAAAAACTACCCTTAGTGCATGATTTATAAGAAGTTTTGCGATTTGTAAGCGGTTGTTACGGACTCGAAATCGGGTTACACTGCATGTTCCCGTACGGCACCATTTAACATTCAGTCTAGATTGTTAGTTAGTAACTGGAAGTTAATTGCGTTGCAGTATTGGTAACGAAAATGCGCGCGCTGGCGCGACCAACCTGAGGTGTTTTATGGCAAATGAATTCGCTGGCCTGATCAAGGCCGACCTGGCATCCCTGAACAATGCAGCCGCCGAACTCGCCCAGCACGCCAATATCGTCGCGCCTGCCGCGCAGTTCAATGCACCGCAGTCCGGCGCCTCATTCTCCTTCGCCCAAACGATGCAAGACGCGATTGCCGGCGTCAATGCACAAGACGTTGATGCCGGCCAAAAGATGGCCGATGTCGATGCCGGCCGCAGCGACGACCTGGTCGGCGCCATGCTCGCCAGCCAGGAAGCCAGCCTGTCGTTCCAGATGCTGATGCAGGTCCGCAACAAGGTAATGGGCGCGGTCGATGAATTGATCAAGCTTCCGCTGTAAGCTGTTATATCCGCCTTCCCTCTCGAAAGACCTGACGTGATTGCTAACCTCAAGTCCACCCTCGGACGCTGGCGGGGCGCTGCGGCACCAGCGGTGCCGCCTGCTGTCCTGAAGAACCTGTATCCCCTGCTGCTGCTGGCCATTGGCGTCACGGCGCTAGTGCTGATGTTCCTGTGGAAAGACCAGAGCGGCTACAAGCCGGTCTTTGGCCAGCGCGAGAAAGTTGCGACCGCCGACATGATGACGGTGCTGGACGCTGAAAAGATTTCCTACCGCATCCATCCGGAAACCGGCCAGGTGTTGGTGCCGGAAGGCAAACTGGGCCAGGTGCGCATGCTGCTGGCCGCCAAGGGCGTGACCGCGCAACTGCCGGCCGGCCTGGAGCTGATGGACAAGAACGATCCGCTCGGCGTATCGCAATTCGTGCAGGACGTGCGCTTCCGCCGCGGCCTGGAAGGCGAGCTGGCCAATTCGATCATGACGCTCGATGCGATCGCGCATGCGCGGGTGCACCTGTCGATTGCCAAGTCCACCTCCTTCGTCTCGAGCGATGGCGAAAAATCGTCCGCCTCCGTAGTTATCGCTACCAAGCCGGGACGCACGCTGGCGCCCGAACACATCGCCGCCATCGTCAACATGGTATCGGGCAGCGTTGCTTCGCTGAGCCCGGCCCGCGTGAGCCTGGTCGACCAGGCCGGCAACCTGCTGTCCTCGCACGTGGACTTGAGCGAAGCGTTCGACGCCTCCACCGCGACCAACGAAAACGCCAAGCGCCAGCAGGAGGAAATCCGCGCCAACATCAAGGGCCTGCTCGGCCCGATCGTCGGCGACAGCAATTTCCGCGTCAGCGTGACGGCCGATGTCGACAACGACAAGGTCGAAGAAACCGTTGAAAAATATGGCGCCGATCCCAAGGTGACCAGCGAAGCCATGCGCGAAGAACAGGACCGCAACCGTATCGCGATGGGCGTGCCGGGCACCCTGTCCAACCGTCCGCCGCAGCAGCAGGCCGCCGACGCAGCGGCCGCTGGCGCCGGCGGCACGGCTGGTGCGCCAGGCCAGGTACCGGAAGGCACCGCGCGCAAGAACGCCACCACGCGCCAGTTCGCCTACGACCGCAGCATCACCCAGACCAAGCGCGCCCGCGGCCGCCTGGTGCGGCAGAATGTGGCGGTGGTGCTGGCGCACGCGGCAGCCCCCTTCCCCAAGACGGGCTGGACGCCGGCCGAAATCGCCAACATCGACAAGGTGCTGCGCAACGGCCTCGGCATCAACGACGAGCGCGGCGACAAGCTGGTGGTGAGCGCCATGAACTTCCCGGCCAAGGCGGCCGAAGTGCCGTGGTGGCAGGAACGCGATACCGTGGTCGATTCGGTCAACTGGCTCGGCTACGCCGTAGCCCTGCTGCTGGCTTACCTGTTGCTGGCGCGTCCATTGCTGCGCCTGCTGACCGCACGCCTGGCGCCGACGGCGCAATCGGCCAAGCCAGCCCTGGCCGGCGCCGCTGCCCGCCATGCCGAGGCAACGCCGATTCCGGGCAGCGCCACCGCCGTGCCGGGCGCCGCGGCGCCGGCGGCTGCACTAGGCTCTCCGGAAGCGGCGGAAGATGCGGCAGCCAAGCCGGCCGCGCTCGAAGGCAGCCAGATGCCGATGGTGCCGCTGCTGGAAAATTACGATTTGCCGCCAGCCGGTTCGCCGGTCGACGTGATGGTGGACCACCTCAAGGTACTGGCAGAGAAAGAGCCGGAACGCGTAGCCGAAGTCGTCAAACAATGGATGCAGAAAAATGGCCGACATCAACAATAACCTGGACCAGGACGAGGGCCTGAGCCCGGTCGAGCAAGCCGCCATCGTGCTGCTGTCGATCGGCGAAGAACCGGCTGCTGCCGTGCTGCGCTGCCTGTCGCGCGAAGAGCTGCTGGAAGTGACCCAGGTCATGTCGCGCATGAGCGGCATCAAGGTGGAAGAAGTGAAGACTGCCATGCAGACCTTCTTCGACGATTACCGCCAGCAGTCCGGCGTGCACGGCGCATCGCGCTCCTTCCTCAAGCGCTCGCTCGACCTGGCGCTGGGCGGCGACATCGCCAACACCGTGCTGAACAACATCTACGGCGACGAGCTGCGGCCGAAGATGGCGCGCCTGCAGTGGGCCTCGCCAAAATGGCTGGCCGACTACATTGCCAACGAACACGTGCAGATGCAGGCGGTGTTCCTGGCCTTCCTGCCGCCGGCGCTGGCCGGCCAGATCCTCGACGCGCTGCCGCTGGAAGGGCGCGACCTGGTGCTGCTGAACATGGCTCGCCTGGACGAGATCGACCGCGACCTGCTGCTGGAACTGGACGAACTGGTCAACCGCTGCCTGTCGTCCTTCGACTCGCAGTCGACCAGCGTGGAAGGCGTGCGCCAGGTGGCCGAGATCCTGAACCGCCTGCCAAGCAATCGCGCCCAGATCGTCGAGCTGCTGCGCGCCCACGATCCGGAAGTGGTGGAACAGATCGAGATGCAGATGTACGACTTCCTGATCCTGTCGACCCAGACCGAAGTCACCCTCACCCGCATCATCGAGGAAGTGCCGCTCGAGCAGTGGGCCATTGCACTCAAGGGCGCCGAGCAGGCCATCCGCGATGCGGTGCTGAAGACCATGCCGAAGCGCCAGGCGCAGGCCTTCGAAGACATGATGCGCCGCGCCGGTCCGGTGCCGATGTCGCGTATCGAAGCGACCCGCCAGGAAATCATGGCCACCGTCAAGGCGCTGGCCGATGCCGGCGAAGTCGAAGTGCAGCTGTTCGCCGAAACGGTGGTCGAGTGATGAAACAGTTCCGCCCCTACCGCTTCCCGCCCTTGCAGCAGTACGTGCACACGCACGGCGCCAACGGCCAGCGCGGCACCGGGCAAGGCCATGCGGCCGATGCCGCCCAGTGGCAAGCCTCGGTCAGCGAAGGCTTCGAGCAGGGCCAGCGCGACGGTTACGAAATCGGCCTGCAGCGCGGCCAGGAAGACGGCTTTGAAGCGGGCCGCCAGCAAGGCGTCGAGCTGGGCCGCGAAGAGGGGCGCCAGGAAACCCTGGTCGGCTTCGACCACCTGGCGCGCCCGGTCGATGGCATGCTGAAGTCGCTGAAGAAGCTGCGCGCCGATTACCGCGCGGCGCAGCGCAAGGAAGTGGTGGACCTGGTGGCGAAAGTGGCGCGCAATGTGATCCGCGCCGAGCTGGCGCTGCAGCCGGTGCAGATCATGGCCCTGGTCGACGAGACCCTGGCTTCGATGCCGCCGACGCGCGACGAAATCGACGTCTTCCTGAATCCGGAGGAAGTCAAACGCATCATGGAAGTCGATCCCAAGCGCGCCAAGCGCTGGAACCTGATCGGCGATGCCCGCCTCGACCTGGGCGAATGCCATATCCGCGCCGGCGACACCGAAGTGGATGCCGGCTGCCACCAGCGTCTTGCTGCGGTCATGGAACAGGTCGATAATCAGTTGCAGGCCGCCGATGGCGGTGACGACGCCGAGAGCGAAGAATGATTGCCGACGCACTGCGCAAACTGGAACTCGATGACGTACCGCTGGCCACCCCGACCGGGCGGCTGGTGGGTGCTTCCGGCCTGCTGCTGGAGGCCACGGGTTGCAAGCTGCATACCGGCCAGCGTTGCCAGATCGAGACAGTCGATGGCGACTGGCTCGACGCGCAAGTGGTCGGCTTCCGCGAGAAGCTGACCTTCCTGATGCCGTTCAAGAAAGCCGCCGGCCTGACGACCGGTGCGCGCGTGCTCCCCACCAATGAAAAAGGCAGCCTGCAGATCGGCGACAGCTGGCTGGGCCGCATGGTCAACGGCATCGGCGAACCGATCGATGGCCTGGGCAAGCTGGGCGGCGAATACCCGCTCGAAGCGCAGCCGCCGCGCATCAACCCGTTGAAGAAGCAACCGGTGGTCGATGCGCTCGACGTTGGCGTGCGCGCCATCAATTCCATGCTGACCCTGGGCAAAGGCCAGCGCGTCGGCCTGATGGCCGGCTCCGGCGTCGGCAAGTCGGTGCTGCTGGGCCTGATCACGCGCCAGACCGTGGCCGACGTGGTGGTGGTGGGCCTGATCGGCGAGCGTTCGCGCGAAGTGCGCGAGTTCATTGAAATGTCGCTCGGCCCGGAAGGCTTGAAGAAAGCCGTGCTAGTGATCGCGCCGGCCGACGAGTCGCCGCTGATGCGCATCATGGCAACCGAGCTGTGTCATTCGATCGCGGCGCATTACCGCGACCAGGGCAAAAACGTGCTGCTGCTGGTCGACTCGCTGACCCGCTACGCCATGGCGCTGCGCGAAGTGGCGCTGGCACTGGGCGAGCCGCCGGCCACCAAGGGTTATCCGCCGTCGGTGTTTTCCGCCCTGCCCCAGCTGGTCGAATCGGCCGGCAATGGCGAGAATCCTTACGGCAGCATGAGCGCGATCTACACCGTGCTGGCCGAGGGCGACGACCAGCAGGACCCGGTGGTCGACACTGCGCGTGCCATCCTGGACGGCCACATCGTGCTGACGCGCGAACTGGCCGAACGCGGCCATTACCCGGCCATCAATATTGCCGCGTCGATCAGCCGCTGCATGAACCATGTGATCACGCGCGAACACATGCTGGCCGCACGGGCCCTGAAAGCCTCGATGGCGCGCCACGAACGCGTGCGCGACCTGATCCCGCTCGGCGCCTATGTCCCCGGCGCCGACCCGGTCACGGACAAGGCAGTCAACCTGCATCCGCATATCGAAGAATTCCTGTGCCAGGGGACCAAGGAACCGGCCCCTTACGCCAACTGCGTGGACCAACTTGAAAGGTTGATGGCATGACCAATACCCAGCACACCATCCGCAGCCTGTCGACCCTGGTCGACATGCGCAGCAACGAAGTCGACAAGCTGCAAACGGAAATGGCCGCCAAAGAAAGCGTGCGCGACCGCTACCAGAAGACGCTCGACAAGCTTACCGACCTGTACCAGAGCAGCGGCCCGTCCGGCCGCCTGCCGATGGCGCTGGCCATCAATTGCGGCGATTACAAGCAGGGCGTGATGGCCATGGCCGACAATCAGCGCCTGAACCTGCACATGCATGAGGCCGACATGGCCGTGTCGCAGCGCGCCCTGACGGCCGCCTACGTCAAGCGCGAAGTGCTGGGCCAGGTGCTCGAGCGCCACCAGGATGCGGCCGCCACGGCGCAGCGTGCGCAAGAGCGCAAGCGCCATGACGAACTGGCAACCCAACTGTGGTACCGCGGACATAAATGAAAGGCTGAACCGAATATTTCATGAAGTCATTACTTTGGTCGCCTCTTACCTTGGTACACTTCATTTAATTTCTTCGGAGCACGAGAAATGGCAACTTCTGTCCCAACCTACGATCCAAAGACCACGGCTACCCAACTGGCGCAGATGTATATCCAGGGCCGGCAGTCGATGCTCGATTCCCAGTCTGCCACCGCGACTGCGATCGACAAGGCCTTGACCAAGCTCAGCTCGGCATTGGGCACCTTCCGCAGCGCCCTGTCGACGACGACCTCGTCCGGCTCGGTTGTGGCAAGCAAGGCAACGTTTAGCTCCGATGTCGGCACTGCCACCGCCAGCGCCTCGGCTGCCGCCGGCAATTACCAGTTCTACGTGGAACAGCTCGCCACAGTCGGCCAGGTGTCGTACAGCGGCGTTACCGATTCCAGCGTCGTCGGCGCGGCTGCCGGCACCCTGTCGGTGAAACTGGCCGATGGCTCCAGCTTCACTGTCAACCTGGCCAATGGCGACAAGGACTTGAACAATGCGCTGAGCGCGAAAGAGATCGCTGCCGCCATCAATCTGGAAGCGACCAATAATTCCCGCGTCACCGCTTCGACCCTGACTGTCAACGGCCAGACCCGCCTGGTGCTGACCTCCAACGTCACGGGCCAGGCCAATGGCGTAGCCGGCATCGACGTCAGCAACCTGGGCGACGCCAACCTGCAGGCGCAACTGGGCGATGGCAACCGCGTCCTGACGGCCGGCACCAATGCCAAGGTCTGGGTCGGTGCGCCGGGCGGCGACCCGGGCAACCTGATGGAACAAGCCTCGAACACTTTCAACGTGGTCGACGGCGTCTCGATGACCTTCACCAAGGCCCAGACCGGCGGCGTCCCTGTCACGTTGAGCGTCGCGCGCGACAGCAGCGGTACCGCCACCAATGTGCAGAATTTCGTCGACCAGTGGAACAAGATGCTGTCCGCTATCGGCGAACTGACCGCCCACGGCGACTTCACCAAAGGTACGGCAGGCGGCATTTACGCCTCGGATGCCGGCATCGCTTCGCTGAAGTCGCGCATGGAATCGCTGCTGCGCACTTCGGTAGGCGGCACCAGCCTGGCGGTCTATGGCATCACCGCGCAGCGCGACGGCACGCTGTCGCTGGACAAGACGCGCATGGACAAAGCGCTGGCCACCAACCCGACCGGCCTGGATGCCATCCTGGGCAAAGTCGGCACGCCGGCGACCGGTGTGCTGGGCAACCTCGACACCCTGGTCGGCAGCTGGACCAAGGCCGGCACCGGCCAACTGGCTGCGCGCAAGGAAGCCAACGCAAAACTGCAATCCCAGCTCGTGTCCCGCCAGGCCGCGCTGGAAACCCAATACGACAACGCTTACAAGCGCTACCTGGCCCAGTTCACCCAGCTGCAAAGCCTGCAGTCGCAGATGAGCGGGACCAGCAGCATGTTTGAAGCGATGTTCAGCAAATCCGATTCCTGAAAGTCTTAAACAATGGACCACGACGCCTACGGCAGCTATCACGCCACCAACCTGGAAGCACAGACGGCCCGCGCCACACCGGTCGAACTGGTGCTGGTGCTGACCGACGGCCTGCTGGAAGAGCTGGCCCGTGCACGCGGCCACATCGTCGGCAAGCGTTATGAACAAAAGGCGCTCAGCCTCGACAAGTGCACGGAAATCATCAACGGCCTCGCCAGCTCGCTCGATTTCGAGCAGGGCGGCGAGGTGGTGGCCAACCTGGGCCGCCTGTACGACTATTGCGCTGCCCGCCTGTACCGCGCCGGCGTGGACATGGACCCTGCCGTCATCGACGAGGTGGTGGGCCTGCTGACCACGATCCGCACCGGCTGGCAGGGTGTGCACGACAAGCATGGATAGGCATAAGACGCTGCTGCAGCTTGCACAGCAGCTGAGCGCCGCCACTACCGCCAGCGACTGGGCGGGACTGGCGGCGATTAATACTTTGATGGCCTCCACCCTGCCGGCGCTGGCAGCGCAGGGTGCGTGGACGCCGGCCGAGCGCGCAGCGCTGGCGGCGCTGCGTGAGTTGCACGTCGCGGCGGTGGCAAAAGTCGACAGCGCCGCCATCGAGACCGGCCAGCACCTGAGCGATATGACAAACAACAGAGAGGGCTGGCTTGCCTATGCCCTCGACAGCGGTAACGCTGCAACCGGAACTTGAGCATGATCAACTTGCCTGCGGCACCCGCCGCCTCCGTCCCACCAGCCAACGGCGCCGCCCCGGCGGAAGCCATCCCTGCAAGCGCTGCGCCTGATAACGCTGCAGCGGGCAGCGGCCGGGCCGGCACGCTGCCGACGCTCGCCGACGCCATCGCCCCGGCACCGTTCGGCGCCCTGCTGGACGCCATGATGGGCATGGCCGCCGACGAAGAAGGCGCGGCGGCCCCGGCTGCGGACGACAAGACTGCCGCCGCACAGGCGGTGGCAACCATGCTGCCGGCCATGGGCAACTTGCCGCTGGCCGGCGCCGCACCAGGCGCCACGCCGGACAGTGTCGCTGCCGTGGCGGCCGCATTGACGTCCGCTGGCGGCAAGCCAGCCGCCACCAGCAGCGCAGCGCTGCTGCGCCAGCAAGCCCAGGCCAGCGCCCTGGCAGCCCGCGAAACGGGCGCCGGCGCACAGCTCGCAGCAGCCGAGGTTCCGCAAGCCCCCTTGCTTGACGCCCGCGCCACCATGCTCGCAGCAGCAGTGCGCCCGGCCGCCAACCCGCCGCAGCCAGGCAGCACGCCGGCAGCGGCCACCCGCAGCGCCGCCAGCGAAGCATTGAGCGCTGCACTGGGCGCCCTGCAAGGCCAGGCCGCCGACAGCACTGCCGCCCCGCTCACCGGCAAGGACAGCGCCAGCCTGCTGGCCGACAGCCAGCGCCAGCCGGCCGATGCGGGCGCCCTGCCCGGCTTCCGCAGCGTGCTGGCCAACACCGCCGCGCCCCAGGCGGGCGATGCGCTGCAGCTGAGCGGCAGCCCGGAACAGTGGCAGCAGCCGCTGCGCGCCGCCCTTGGCGACCGCCTGCAACTGCAACTGGCGCGCAATGACGAGCGCGCCGTGATCCGCCTGGAACCGCCGAATATGGGCAGCGTGGAAATTTCCGTGCGCCATAGCGGCGGCACGCTGCAAGTGAACATCGCCGCCAGCCACAGCGAAGTGCTGCGCCAGCTCAACACCATCGGCGATGCCGTGCGCCAGGACCTGTCGCAGCGCCAGTTCGGCGAGGTGGCCGTCACGGTTTCTTCGAGCAACGCGCGCAGCCTGGCCGATGGCGGCCAGCAGCACCAGCAGGATCAACAACGCGAGCAACGCCAGCCGGGCCGCGCCCTGGATCACAGCGATGCCGGCACCACCACTTTTGCCATGTTGGGCGAACGGGAGTAAGCATTAGATGAATAAGAAACTGGTTCTGATCGTGGCAGCCGTGCTGCTGGTAGGCGCAGGCGCCGCCGGGGGTGCCGTCTGGTTCATGAAGGGCAAGGCCGCCGAGCCAGCCAAGGCTGCTGCCGAGGAAAAGAAATCCGGCGAACCGCTCAAGTACCTGACCATCGAAAAAGTCATCGTGATGATGCGCCGCCAGCCGGGCGATACGGTGCCGCACTATATGTCGGCCGACCTCGTGATCTCGACCACGGCCAAGCAGGAAAAGGAAGCCAAGGAAGCCTTGCCGCTGCTGCGCAGCGTTGCCGTGCGCGCCCTGTCGGCCTTGCCGATGGAAAAAGCGTCGATGATGACCATTGACCAGTTTGTCGAGGAATTGAACAAGGCTTACGATGAAGCCTACGCCAAGGAGGCGCGCGAGCGCCCCTTCCAGCAGGTAATGATCGGCAAGTTGATCCTGGAGTAAAGGCCATGGGCTTGGTGGACACGGTTGCAGATCCCTATGCCGAAAGCTACGCCGCAGCCAGCGTAGCCGACGAGCAGAAGCACCTGCTCGCCTATGCGCCGCTGGTCAAGCGCATCGTGCGCCAGCTGAATTCGCAGGTCCAGGGCGCGATCGACCGCGACGATATGGAGCAGATCGGCCTGATGGGCCTGCTTGAGGCGCTGCGCCGCTATGGCGAACCGGATACCGGCTTCGGCAGCTATGCTGCGCTGCGCGTGCGCGGCGCCATCCTCGACGAGCTGCGGCGGCAGGACTGGCGCCCGCGCGCCGTGCGCCAGCAAAGCCACAAGATGCGCGATGCGGTGCGCGAGCTGACGCGCAAGCTGGGCCGCGAACCGGGCGAACAGGAAATCATGACGGCGCTCGGCCTCGATGCCGAGGGCTACCAGGCTTACCTGCTGGACGAGAATGCGGAAACCATCGCCAGCTTCGATGAAATCCTGCAGGACACGCTGGCCGATACCGGCAGCGTGGCCGGCCCGGAAGAGCAACTGATGATACGGCGCAGCCTGGAACAAGCCTTGAATGGCCTGGACGAACGCGAGCAGCGCGTGATCCAGATGTATTACGAATTTGAGCTGAGCTACAAAGAAATCGCCGCCGTGCTGGACCTGACCGACGCCCGCGTCTGCCAGTTGAACAAGCAGGCCCTGAACAAGATGAGAGCGGTGCTGGCGGCCTGAGCCGCAGCCCCAGGAAAGACCAATCGAAAGGCATAAACCATGCAGCAATTATTCGGCATCATGATCGTGTTTGGCTCGGTGTTTGGCGGCTACGCCATGATGGGCGGCCATTTCACCGCGATCTGGCAGCCGCTGGAGCTGCTGGTGATTGCCGGCGCCGGCATCGGCGCCTTCGTCATCGGCAATCCGCGCCACGTGCTGGCCGAGACCATGACCCAGTGCAAGCACCTGATGTCGCGCAAGAAGTACGACTCGGAATTCCAGCGCCAGTTGCTGCTGCTGATGTACGAACTGCTGCAGCTGGCTGCCGGCGGCCTGAAGGCGCTGGACGCCCACGTCGAGGCGCCGCGCGAATCGCCGCTGTTCCAGCGCTACCCGCTGATCCTGGACGAGCCCAAGCTGCTGGCCTTCATCGTCGACAACTTCCGCCTGATGGCCATGGGAAAAATCAATGCCCACGAACTGGAGGGCGTGCTCGAGCAGGAACTGGAAGCCATCCACGAGGAACTGACCCAGCCGGCCAAGTCGCTCGGCAAGATCGGCGAAGCGATGCCGGGCTTCGGTATCCTGGCCGCGGTGCTGGGCATCGTGATCACCATGGGCACCGTGGGCGAAGGCGCCACCTCGGCCGAGATCGCCGAACACGTGGGCGCGGCCATGGTCGGTACCTTCATCGGTATCTTCTTCTGCTACGGCGTGCTGGACCCGATCTCCAACATGCTCAAGCAGCTGGTGAGCCAGGAAGCATCCACCATGGAGTGCGTGAAAGTGGTGCTGGTGACCCACGTGGCCGGCAAGCCGCCGCTGCTGGCGATCGACGCCGGCCGCCGCCTGGTGCAGCTGAACATCAAGCCAAGCTTTGCCCAGCTCGAAGGCTGGATCAATGCGATGGAAGGCGGCGACGAGCCTGAAACGACTTCGCGCCGAGGAGGTGGCCGTGCTAAAGCCGCATGACAAGCACCACGAGCAAACCATCGTCAAGCGCGGCGGTGGCAAGCACAAGCACGACGAGCATGGCGGTGCCTGGAAAGTCGCGTTTGCGGACTTCTGCCTGGCCCTGATGTGCCTGTTCCTGGTGCTGTGGCTGATGGCCGTGCGCAACCAGGAATCGCTGGAACACGTGCTGACCCAGGCCGACGGCAGCAAGACCGACGTCGGCAAGGGCGTGATGCCGGAACAGGTGGGCGGCCCGCGCGGCAGCCTGATCGAGCGCTTCCCGATGCCGCGCACCGGCAATACCGATGTGGACGGCAATGCCACCCAGGGCTTCAACAAGAGCCCGACCAACACGGCGGAAAACCGGGTGCGCTACGAAACGCCGGAAGACCTGAAACTGCTGGCCAAGACGCTCACCAGGATGAGCGAGGAAACCGGCCTGGCCAGCAATCTTGAATCGGTGGTCACGCCATATGGCTTGCGCGTGATGTTGCACGATACCGACAGCCAGGGCATGTTCGTGCGCGGCTCGGCGGTCCCGACCGACAAGTTCGCGCGCCTGCTGCAGAACATGGGCCCGCTGTTCGCCCGCATGGAAAACCAGATGCTGATCGTCGGCCATACCGACTCCTCGCAATATGCCGACACCAGCTACAAGGCCTTCTCCAACTGGAACCTGTCCAGCAACCGCGCCATGGCGGCGCGTTCCCAGCTGCTGGCCGGCACCATGCCGCAGGAGAGCGTGCTGCAGGTGGTCGGCATGGCCGACCGTGCGCCGCTCGATGCCAAACGGGCCGATGCTGGCGTCAACCGCCGGATTGAATTGCTGATCCTGACCAACACGCAGGCGCATGCGATCGCCGATATGTTTGGTATGCCGAGCAGCAAGACTGCTATCATCCGGGAATCGGATTTGCCCGAACCCGGCCTGTTGCAGCAATTGCGACAACAACTGCTGCCTGGCAAGGGGAAAAGCAATGGCAATTAATGTTAAGTCAAGAGGCAACCGTATGAGGATTTCCGGTTCCACCCCAGGCACACCGGTGCAGACCGTGGCCGACAGCGCGCCGGCCGAAGCGGCGCGTCCCAGCGCGGCCCCGGCCGCCCAGCGCGAGCTGGAATCGGCCGTGCTGCAACCGGCAATGAAAGCCATGCAGGAAATGGGCGACATCGACCACGAGCGCGTGGCGCAACTGCGCGACGCGCTGGCCAAGGGCGAGCTGCCGTTCGACGCCGGCAAGCTGGCCGGCCTGATCCAGAAATTCCATCGGGGCGAGCAGTGAAAGAGTTGTCAAGGCAAGAAGCCATGAAGATGCTGCTCGACGGCATCAAGGCAGACTTGCAAAGTTACCAGCAGATGCTGGACCTGATTGCCCAGCAGTTTGAAGCCGCGATCCGCCACCAGAGCGAACGCCTGGGAGAAATCGCTAAAGAAATCGGCGATTTGGTCGATGTGCTGGAAGCGCGCCGCGCCCAGCGTGTCGAACTGGCGACCCGCCTGGTCGGCCCCCAGCCGTCCATGGAACAAGTGTTCGCCCTGCTCAAGCCCGAAGCGCGTGCGCGCCTCGAAGCCGACTGGGCGGAACTGGAGGGCATGGTGCAGACGGCGCGCGAAATGGGCCGCCGCAATGCTGACCTGCTGGCGGAGCAATACACCATCATGCAGCGCGTGCTGCATGGCGACGATCAAACCTATGAGCCGGTCTGAATTCACGTCTTTCAGGGCGTTTACGCAAGCCACAGCGCCTACCCGGGCCACGGCAGCCACCGCGAGCAATATGAGCGCCACGCGCCCCGCATTGCCTGCGGCCTTCAGCCCAAGCCAGGCCGCCAATGCCGGTATGGCAGGCTCAGCCACGGCCGCTGCCACCGGCGCCACCGGCGCCACCTTCCGCCAGGTTCATGCCGAAGTCGCGCGCTATATTGCCGCGGCTGATGCACCGTCGACCAGCGCATCCGGCGCCGGCAGTGCGCTGACTGCCGACGGCGCCGCGCTGCGCGCGCGGATTGCGGCGCGTGCCATTGGCGGCAGCGAAGCGCCGGCTGAAGGCAGCATCCCCAGCGAAACGCAGCAAGCCTTCCTGGAAGCGATCCGCCCCCATGCCGAAGCCGCCGCTGCCCGCCTCGGCGTGGCGCCGGAACTGGTGGCCGCCCACGCGGCGCTGGAGTCAGGCTGGGGCCGCCATGCACCGGGCAACAATATGTTCGGCATCAAGGCTGGCGGCAACTGGCAGGGTGCGGTGCAGGCGCTGGCGACCATGGAAGTGGAAGATGGCGTGGCGCACACCCGCAACGAGCGTTTCCGCGGCTATGGCGATATGGCCGGCTCCTTCGAGGACTATGCCGGCATGCTGCTCGACAATCCGCGCTACCGGCGCGCCCTCAACACCGGCAGCGATGCCCAGGCCTTCGCCCACGCGCTGCAAGCCGGCGGCTATGCCACCGATCCCGCCTACGCCGACAAGCTGGGCCGCGTGGCGGCCAGCATCAAGGCAAGTCAGCAGGCTCTACAGTCCCCGCCTCAATAACGCGCGCCCGGATCTGGGTGCCGCTGCTGTTTTTCACACGGATGATGGCGCCGCGCGTGCCATTGTCCAGCGCTTCCCCCGCCATCGACACCTCGATCTGTTCGCGCCTGGCGACGATACGCACCTGGTCGCCGCGCTTGACCAGTTGTGGTGCCGCCAACATGTTCTGCCGGATCACCTCACCGGCGCGGATGGTGCGCCGCGCAGCCATGCCTTCCAGCTCGCCGAGGTCGGAAAAAGTCTCGGGAATCAAGGTGATATCGTGGCGCACCCGCAACAAGTCTATAGGCGACAGAATTTTTCCGGAAATTAAATCGGTGGCAGCAACTGCAACGTTTGCCGACACCTTGCCCTTGGCAAGGAACTCATAGCGCCAACCTTGCAAGCTTGGGCAAATCACCACGAAGCGCATGCGCGCAATGCCGCGCGGGTCAAGGCTCTCGACCCGCATCCCAGAGGGACAGTCCGGAATCGCGCGATTTGTCCTTACCACTTCGACATCGAACTTCGGCTCAGCCCAGCGTTGACTTTCTGCATTGGTTTGCAATTGCTTTTCTGCAGCTAGTTTCACTTTGCTTAGCAATTCTTCCATTGTTGAAGCAGTTGCAACTCTGAAATTTAAAATTCCTACAAGCAATAATCCGCCAAAAACCTGTACAATAGGATTGTTGGGCATGGGCAATACCTTTAGACTGTAAATTCGCTGGGACATTACCAGAGGAGAGTAACAATGGCTATCAATTTCAAGGACGCCGTCGGTTTGCATGCGGATGCATTGCAGCTGCGTGCGCAACGTACGCGCGTCCTGGCATCGAACATCGCCAACGAGAATACGCCGGGCTATTCAGCACAGGATATCGACTTCAAGGAGTCGCTGGCGCGCGTCGAAGCGGAGCTGTCCGGTGAGCCCATTCTCGAGGGAGACGGCGAAACCAAGTTCCGCGTGCCCTACCACCCCAGCGGCGACGGCAACACCGTCGAAATTGGCGTGGAGCAAGCAGCTTTCTCGCAAAATGCAACTGACTTCGCAACCAGCCTGACCTTCATCAACATGAAGTTGCGCGGCATTGCCAAGGCCATCAACGGCCAGTAACCGCCGGATTAACTGATCCCAAGGGGAAACCCATGAGCTTTAAAGATATTGCGCAAATTGCCGGTTCGGCGATGGCGGCGCAGACAGTGCGCCTGAATACCGTCGCCTCCAACCTGGCCAATGCCGACTCCGTCGCCGGCAGCGAAGCGGAAACCTACCGCGCCCGCAAGCCGGTGTTTGCCACCGTGATGGACGACAACCTCGACGCCGCAGCCGGCGGCCGCGTGCAAGTGCTGGACGTGGTCGAATCGGCCGAGCCGCTGCGCAAGGTGTACGAGCCAGGCAACCCGCTGGCCAATGCCGACGGCATGGTGTTCTACCCGAACGTCAACCAGGTGGCCGAGATGACCGACATGATGTCGGCGTCGCGCGCTTTTGAAACCAATGTGGAAGTGCTGGGCCGCATCCGCGGCATGCAGGCTTCCCTGCTCAAACTCGGTGAATCCTGATGGAAACCAACCTGTTCACTAACGCCGCGGCGCAAAACAGCAACCCGGCCGGCGTAGCGCTGAACGGCGCCTCCAACGAGGGCCGCGACATGTTCACCAAGCTGCTGGTGGCCCAGATCCAGAACCAGGACCCGCTGTCGCCGCAAGACCCGTCCCAGTTCGTCCAGCAACTGACCCAGCTGTCGCAGACCGAAGCGCTGCAGAACCTGGCCAACCTGACCACCGCCAATGCCTCCGTGCTGCAATCGATGCAGGTGCTGGCAATGGGCGCCCAGGTCGGCTCCGACGTCATGGTGCAGTCCAGCCAGGTTACGCTCGACGGCCACAAGGTGACGGGTGAAGCCACCCTGGGCAGCAGCTCGGCCAAGACCAGCCTGGTCCTGACCGGCAGCAACGGCCAGCAATATGAGATCGTGATGGGCACCCTGCCCGCAGGCACCCACCAGTTCACCATCGACCCGGCCGCGCTGGGCCTGCCTGCCGGCAGCTACTCGATGCGCGTGGCCAGCGAGAGCAACCCGAGCGCGCCGATTGCCGTGCTGGGCCGCCTCGACAGCGTACAGGTCGGCGCCGCCGGTAGCGTTACCGTCAAGATTGATTCCGTGGGCGAAGTGTCGCCTTCCGCCATTACCGCATTCCGGGGCAAAACCCCGACTACCGCCATTTAACGAAAGGTCCTCGCCATGAGTTTCGATATCGCTTTGTCCGGCATCCAGGCCATCAACGAGCAACTGGGCACGATTTCCAACAATATCGCCAACGCCGGGACCTACGGCTTCAAGTCCAGCCGCGCCAACTTCGCGTCGCTGCACGCCGGCGCGCAGCCGACCGGCGTGCACGTCGGTTCGACCACCCAGTCGATCGGCCTGAACGGCGGCATCCAGGCCACCAACCGCGGCCTGGACGCCCTGATCAATGGCCGCGGCTTCTTCGTCGCCAAGGATTCGACCGGCCAGACCAACTACACCCGCGTCGGCATCTTCACCAAGGACGCCACCGACTATCTGGTCAACAGCGCCGGCGCCAAGGTGCAGGGCTTCCAGCTGACCCCGCCAAGCATGGTGGCCGGCCCGATGGGCGACATCAAGGTGCCGACCAACCTGCTGACTGCCAAGGCCACCACGAATATCGATTTCGTCGCCAATATGTCGGCCGACTGGACCGTCCCGACCGGCAATATCACCACCAAGCTGCCGAACGCTACCGTCACCCCGGCCGTGGTGCCCGATGCAAACATGTACAACATGTCCAAGGTCACCGTGGTGCACGACTCCCTGGGCAATGAACATACCGTGACTCAGTATTTCGTGAAAGACGTGGCAGCGCGCACCGTCAAGGTGTACTCGGCAGTGGACGGCACCGACCTGGGCGCCGCCGGCGGTTCGCCCTACACCCTGACCTTCGACACCAGCGGCCAGCTGGACCTGGCGGCCAACGGCGGCGCCTCCTATGCCCACAACCTGAGCTTCGCCGCCGCCCCGGCAGCCGCCATGACCGTCGAGATCGACTACACCGGCACCACCTTCCAGAAAGGCGAATCGACCACCTCGACCAACGCCGCCGACGGCTATGCAGCCGGCAGCTACGTAGGCGTGGAACTGGACCAGCAAGGCAATGTGGTGGCCAAGTATTCCAACGGCGAGAAGCAAGCCATCGCCCGCCTGGCCATCGCCACCTTCCCGGACGAAGACGCGCTGACCCCGGTCAATGAAACGGCATGGACCGCCAATGTCCAGTCTGGCAACGCCAACCTGTCCGAAGCCGGCCAGGGCGTGGCGGGTGCGCTGACGGTCGCGTCGCTGGAAACCTCCAACGTCGACGTGACGTCCGAGCTGGTGAGCCTGATGACCTCGCAGCGCAACTACCAGGCCAACTCCAAGGTCATCACTGCAGAGAACGAGATGCTGCAGTCGCTGATGCAAGCCCTGTAAAGGCAAACTGAATGGACGCGCTGATCTACACCGCGATGAGCGGCGCCGAGCGGGCCATGCGTGGCCAGCAGGTGCACGCCAACAACCTCGCCAACCTCGACACCAACGGCTTCCGCGCCAACCTCGAGCTGGCGCAGGCTGCCAAGCTGCCCGGCTACGGCTACGACGACCGCCACATGTCGCAGATGCAGTCGAATGCCGTGACCGACCGCCAGGGCGTGCTGCGCCAGACGGGGCGCGACCTGGACGTGGCCATTTCCGGCCCCGGCTACTTCGCCGTGCAGGGCCCGACGGGCGAAGCCTATACCCGCGCCGGCGCCATCACGCTCGATGCCGACGGCACCCTGACGGTCAACGGCATGCAGTTGCTGGGCGAAGGCGGCCCGATCACCCTGCCCGTGCACCGCAAGGTGGAGATCGGCCAGGACGGCACCGTTTCCATCCTGGGCCCGACCGCAAATGCCGAGATGCAGGTGATCGACAAGCTCAAGCTGGTGCGCGCCGAAGCGTCCGAGCTGACCAAGAATGAAGCGGGCTTGCTGGTGGCGCGCGACGGCCAGTTGCTGGGCACCGACCCGACCGTGCAAGTGAAGGCGGGCCACCTGGAAGGCGCCAATGTGACGGCCGTCGAGGAAATGGTGGCCACCATGAGCCTGAATCGCACCTTTGAAATCCAGATGAAATTGTTCAAGGCCGCCGACGACATGACTACGGTCGGCAACAAACTGATTAGCGGCTAAACAGGAGAGTTACGATGAATCCAGCAATGTGGATCAGCAAGACCGGCGTGCAGGCGCAAGACGCGAAACTGCAAGCCATCGCCAACAACCTGGCCAACGCCAATACCGTCGGCTTCAAGCGCGACCGCGTGGTGTTCGAAGACCTGTTCTATTCGATCGACCAGCAGCCGGGCGCCCAGCGTGCCGACAACAATACGCTGAACCCGTCCGGCGTGCAGATGGGTAACGGTACCCACCTGGTCGGCACCCAGAAGATTTTCACCAACGGCAATGTGCAGACCACCAATAACGCGCTCGACGTGGCCGTGATGGGCAATGGCTTCCTGCAAGTGCGCCGCCCGAACGGCGAGCCGGCCTACACCCGCGCCGGCCAATTGCAGGTCGACAAGGACGGCGTGCTGGTGAATTCCTCCGGCCTGCCGCTGGTGCCGCAAATCACCGTGCCGGCCAATGCCACCGCCATCACCATCGGCGAGAACGGCACCGTGTCCGCCACCATCCCGGGCAACACGACCCCGACCGAACTGGGCCAGCTGACCCTGACTTCGTTTATCAATCCGACCGGCCTGCAAGCGCTGGGCGAAAACCTGTTTGCCGAAACGCCGGCCTCCGGTGCGCCAACTGAAGGCCGCCCTGGCGACGCCCAGTTCGGCAAGCTCAAGCAAGGCGCGCTGGAAGGCTCCAACGTGCAGGTGGTGGAAGAGATGGTGGACATGATCGCTGCCCAGCGCACCTACGAAATGAACACCAAAGTTCTGACTGCGGCGGATAATATGCTGCAGTACCTGGCACAGGCCGCACGCTGATGAAAACCGCCCTGCCCGCGCTGGCCCTGGTCCTGCTGGCTGGCTGCTCCAGCCTGCAGCCGACCGTGCGCCCGGCGCCTTTCGACGAAGCGCCGGCCCTGGCGCGTTCCGCGCAGCCGCGCGGTACCTCCGGCGGCGTCTTCAATCCGGACAGCAGCATGTCGCTGGTGTCGGACAGCCGCGCCTTCCGCGTCGGCGATATCGTCACCGTGATCCTGCAGGAAACCACGCAGGCATCGAAGAGTGCCGGCACGACCCTGGCCAAGGATTCCAGCGTCGGCATCGCCTCGCCCAGCTTGCTGGGCAAGACGTTCCCGAAAGCCGGCGTCGATATTTCGGCTGAGCGCGGCTTCAAGGGCGATGCCCAGAGCACCCAGCAAAATGCGCTGAGCGGCGCGATCACCGTGATCGTTCAGGAAGTGATGCCGAACGGCCTGCTGAAAGTGGCCGGCGAAAAAGTACTGACCCTGAACCAGGGCGAAGAATTCGTGCGCCTGCGCGGCTTCCTGCGCGCGGCCGATATCGATGCCAACAATATGGTGTCGTCGCAGCGCATCGCCAATGCGCGCATCGCCTACGGCGCGCAGGGCACCCTGGCGGATGCCAACCAGCCGGGCTGGCTGACGCGCTTCTTCCTTGGTCCTTTGATGCCATTTTGAGGTATGACTATGTTCCGCATCCAAACCGGCAAAGCACGCGACGGCCGCAGGCACGTGTCTGACCCTGCGGGTCTGACACGGGTTTACCGGTTTGTGGCAGCCCTGCTGCTGGCCATCGCCCTCCCCGCCAGCGCCGCCCCCCAGCTGCGCAACCTGGTCGCCATCGAAGGCGTGCGCGACAACCCCCTGGTCGGCTACGGCCTGGTGGTCGGCCTGAACGGTTCCGGCGACTCGACCCAGGTCAAGTTCGCCAGCCAGTCCGTGGTCAACATGCTCAAGCAGTTCGGCGTGAAAATGCCGGACGGCGCCGACGCCAAATCCAAGAACGTGGCCGCCGTGATGGTGTCCGCCGTGTTCCCGCCCGGCTACCGCCGCGGCCAGCCGATCGACGTGACCGTTTCCTCGCTGGGCGACGCCAAGAGCCTGCGCGGCGGCTCCCTGCTGCTGACGCCACTGAAGGCAGCCGACAACGAAGTCTATGCGCTGGCGCAGGGCAATGTGGTGGTGGGCGGCCTGTCCGCCTCCGGCAAGAGCGGCTCCTCCGTGACCGTCAACACCCCGACCGCCGGCCGCATCCCGAACGGCGCCGTGATCGAACGCGAAATCGCCACCGATTTCGCCACCAAGCCATCGGTGCACCTGTCGCTGAAACAGCCGAACTTCGAAACCGCCACCAATATCGTGGAAGCCATCAACCGCAAGTTCGGCGACGTCGCCAGCACCGCCGACGGCACCGGCATCGACGTGCTGGCGCCGGAAAACCCGACCCAGCGCGTGGCCTTCATGGCCAAGCTGGAAGCGCTGCCGATCGAAGTCGGCCAGGACGTCCCGAAAGTGGTGTTCAACTCGCGCACCGGCACCGTGGTGATTGCCGACGGCCTGCGCGTGAAGGCCGCCGCCGTCACCCACGGCTCGCTCAAGGTTGTCATTTCGGAAAACTCGAAGGTCAGCCAGCCTGCGCCCTTCAGCCAGGGCCAGACCGTGGTGACGCCGCAATCGAACGTGGCCGTAAATGAAGCCAAGCCGCAGATGTTCAAATGGCCCGCCGGCGCCAAGCTGCAAGCCATTATCGACGTGGTCAACAGCCTGGGCGCGACGCCTGATGACATCATGGCAATCCTGCAAGCCCTCGACCAGGCCGGCGCCATCGAAGGCGAACTGGTGGTGATCTGATGGACAGCCGCTTCGCCCCCCTGCCGGTACGCAAGCTGGACATCGGCGCCGAGGACGGCAAGCTCGGGCAGGCCGCGCCTGCCCCGCAGACCGAAGAATCGCGCTACCGCGACAAAGCCACCGACGCGGCCGTCAAGTTCGAGAGTTTCTTCATCGCCCAGACGCTGCACAAGATGCGCGACGCCACCAAGGCCATGGCCGATGACGACAGCATCTATAAAGACTCGATCAACAGCGACTTGCTGGACATGGCCGACAATATGGTGGCCGACCAGCTGGCGGGCCGCCGCGCCTTCGGCGTTGCCGACGCAATCCTGCGCCAGTTGTTGCCGGCGACGCCGCCTGCCGGGGTTTCCCATCCGGAAATTTCAGTTTTATCCAAGAAAAATCCGACCGACGCTTAATCTCCCCACCGGCGCGGTCGCCTTTACTCGTTAACGGGCCAAGATGCCATTGAGCAACGGCCCAGCCTAAGGGAAGATTGCACCATGTCGATTATCAACAATGCACTGTCCGGATCGTTGGCCGCCCAGGCCGCCATCAACACGACCAGCCAGAACATTGCAAACTTGCAAACAAAGGGTTATACCCGCCAGGGCGTGCTGCTGTCGGCGGTAGCCCCTGCGACCGGCTCCGGCGGCCCCGGTTTCGGCGTGGAAGTGAGCAAGCTGCTGCGCTTCTCCGACTCCTACAAGAGCCAGCAATTGTGGCGCGCCAATTCGGAACTCGGCTCGCGCACCCAGTCCCAGCCCTATTTCACGCAGCTCGAGCGCGTGATGGGCGACGAACAGACCAGCCTGTCGAATGGCGTCGACCAGTTCTTCCGCGCCCTGAACGCGGCTGGCGTGGACCCGGTGTCGACCCCGCTGCGCCAGCAGGTGCTGACCGCCGCCAACGCCATGGCGCAATCGTTCAACAGCATCTACAACGTCACCCGCCAGCAGCAAGTGTCGATCACGCAGCAGCGCGACGCCATGCTGCCGCAGCTGAATACCCTGAGCGCCAATATCGCGGCCCTGAACAACCGCATCACGCAAGCCGGTTCGCTCGGCACCAACACTTCGGCCCTGGTCGACGAGCGCGACCGCGCCATCGATTCGCTGGCCAACCTGGTCTCGGTGGAAGTACTGGAGCAGCCGGACGGCACCCGCAGCGTATCGCTGCGCAGCGGCCAGCCGCTGGTGGTCGGCAACCTGGCCGGCACGCTGTCGATGAACACCTCGACCACGCCGGCATCGCTGGAGCTGAAATTTGCCGGCACCACATTCGGCCTGGACGACACCAAGGTCGGCGGCCAGCTCGGCGGCATTGGGGACTTTGAAAAAAACACCCTGCAGCCATTGCAGCAATCCCTGCTCGACATGGCCAACCAGCTGGCCACCAAGGTCAACAATACACTGGCCGCCGGCTACAAGCCGGACGGCCTGCCAGGCCCGCCGATCACCGCCACGCCCGGCACTGCCCTGTTCTCCTTTAACGCGACCGGCGTCGGCGGCATCCTCGGCCTGGTTCCCGGCATCCAGGCCCAGGACCTGGCTTTCTCGTCCAACGGCGCGCCTGGCGACAGCAAGAATTTGCAGGACCTGATCGCCATCAAGGGCCAGCCAATCACCCTGACCTCGATCGGCACCGTGCTGATTGGCGACGCCGACACCCAACTGGTCGGCAAGCTGGGCATCGACAGCGGCCAGAACCAGTCGCTGCTGGAAACCGCCAGCACCATCCGCCAGCAATCGGAAGACGATTGGGCGGCTACCAGCTCGGTCAACAAGGACGAAGAAGCGATCAACCTGGTCGAGTTCCAGAATATGTACCAAGCGAACATGAAAGTGATCGCCGTTGCCAACAACCTGTTTGACGCCACCTTGGCCTTGTTCTGAGGAAGAAAGAAATGCGCATCGCCTCCAGCCAGTTCCAGGCATCCATGAACCGCTCGCTGCAGATCAACCAGACGGTAATCGCCAAGCTGACCGAGCAAATGGCCACTGGCAACAAGATCCAGGTACCCTCCGATGAGCCGATCGCCAATGTGCGCCTGTCGCGCCTGCGCCGTGAAGAGAACATCGTCAGCCAGTACGTCGACAACATCAGCGCGGTCAAGATCCGTCTGTCGAAGAACGAAACCTACCTGAGCTCGATGGTTGGAGACATGGGCGCCGCGCGCGACCTGTTCGTCTGGGCCTCGGACGGCTCGAACACGCCGGCCGACCTGAATTCCATGGTCAACAGCCTGGTGGCGCTACGTGACTCCCTGTTCTTCAACGGCAATACCAAAGACCAGGAAGGCAAATACATCTTCTCAGGCACCCTGACGTCAACCGCCGCACTGGCTTACGACGCAACGCAGCCGCTGGGCTCGCGCTATACCTACACTGGCAACAACGGCACCCAGGAAGTCGTGGTTGGCAACGGCATCACCCAGCCTGCCAACGTCACCGTGCAGGGCATGGAGGTCTACCTGAATCAACTGGACCAGGCCATCAACGGCTTGAGCAGCCCGACCGCCAGCGCCAACGACCCGGCCCTGAAAGCCATCCTGGAAACTGCACTGGACGGCACGGACACCGCGCTCGGCATCATCTCGAGCAAGATCGCCCAGTTTGGCGGCGCCCAGAACGTGATGGAAACCCTGGCCAACAACCACGGCAACGTGAGCCTGTCGAACAAGATCGCCATCACCGATATCGCACAATTGGACTACGGCCTCGCGGCCACCCAGCTGTCTGGTTACAATAGCGCCTTACAAGCGACCTACCAGGCATATTCCAAGGTCAGCGGCCTGTCGCTGTTCAACGTACTGTAAATATCATGGAAATCGCCCAGCGCCCCAGCACTACCGGCCTCTCCACCCGCGCCACCGCCAATCCGGCGGCAGGCCAGGCCGAGAACACGCCGGCAGACGCCAGCGCGGCGATCGACCAGGCCGTTGCCCCCAAGGCGCCAGCGCCCCTGCGCCGCGGCCTGAGCAATATGGACGCCCCGCTGCAGAACGACGTCTCGGGCGCCCAGCAAGCCATTGATTTCCTCGAACAGAGTGCAGCCCAGCTGCGCGCGCTGAAAACCGACATCGCCGCCAAGCTCGCCACGCGCACCATGCGCGACGGCCAGGTGGAGCAGCGCGTGCGCCAGTTCAGCGAGACCTGGCGCAACCGGACCCAGGCGTCCGGCGGCACGCTCGACGCGCAACTGAACTACTCGAACCAGCCAGCGACCCAGCGCTTCACCGTGCGCGGCATGACGCTGGCCAACCTGCGCAACGGCGCCCGCGAAACCTTGGCCATCTCGGTTGGCGGCGGCACCGCCGGGCTGCGCTCGGTACACCTGGCGCCCGGCCTGTCCGACGCCGAAATCATTTCCCGCTTCGACCAGGCGATGGCCCCAGCCGGCGTGCGCGTGTCGCTGAACAAGGATGGCGAACTGGTCTTCACGGCGCCGGAGAGCGCCTGGCCAGCGATTCGCGATTCGCTGGCCGTGCAAGGCTCCGGCATCCGTTTCCCGGCCGGCCAGCTCAACCGCATCAAGGCCGACGCCGAAGCCCCCGTCGTGGTGCCCGAAGGCTGGGGTACCGCCGACATGGAATCGATGCGCGCCACGCTGCAGCAGGTCACGCAAGCGCTGGCCCACGTCGAAGCCGCCCTGGCCAAAGTACGCCAGGAACTGGCAGTTGCCACCCAGCGCGCGCAAATCGACCTGCCGGAAATCGAAGTCGCCGGCATGGGCCAGATGGCCGAAGTCTTCGCCAACGTCGCCAACGAGCCCGGCTACGCCGCCCTGGTCTCCCTCACCTCCGCCCTGGTCGGCATCAACCGCGACCGCGTCGTCTCGCTGTTACGCCTAAGTTAAAAGTCGGGGTCAGGTCTGGCAATCCGCCATTTCTTGCGCGGACGCAAAACCTAGCTTGCTGCGCGGATCTAGACTGGGTCCATGAGCAGACCTTTACGCATCGAGCACGCCAATGCCTGCTACCACGTTACCGCGCGTGGAGATCGTCGCTCGACAATCTACCGCACTGATAGCGACCGGCTCACCTGGCTGGCATTGCTCGCAGAAACCTGCAAGCGTTTCGAATTTTCCGTGCTGGCCTACTGCCTGATGGGAAACCATTTTCACGTTGTAGTCCAAACTCGACAGGGGCAACTCTCTCGGGGCATGCGCTACCTCAACAGTAACTATTCGCAGTATTTCAATCGCCAGCACGGGCTAGTTGGACACGTGTTCCAAGGGCGTTATCACGCCGTCCTTTGCCAGGAAAATGAATACTTGCTGGAATTGTTGCGCTACACAGTATTGAACCCGGTGCGCGCAGGACTGGTCGCACATCCTCGCCACTGGCTCTGGAGTAGCTTTCTACCAATGGTCTGCGCAATTGATTCGCCAGCATGGTTGCAACGTGATGCCATGCTAGCGAAATTCGGAACCAACCGTGAGTCTGCAATTGGAGCATATGAAGCCTTCGTGCTTGAAGGGATCGGGCAAGAAAGCCCATTCCGGGCAGTGCGCCATCAGCTATTCCTAGGTGACGAGGAATTCTGCGAGCGCGCAGCACGTAACGACTTTGCAGAGCCATCAAGGGAAATCAACCGCTGCCAACGCCGTGCGGTCGTGCTCCCCTTGGCCGATTATTTCGCCGATTCCCCTAACCGCAAAGACGCGATGGCAAAGGCTTACCTGTCGCACACTTACTCGATGAAAGAGATCGCTCAATATTGCAAAGTGTCTGTACGGACTGTCAGCCGCGCGGTCAAAGCCTACAGGGAAATGTCCGATTGCCAGACCTGACCCCGACTTTTAAACGCTAAGCCAATTGGGCCGGGCCGCGGGCCATGGCCCCCATTTGAGGTGCGGGCATGGGGTGCGCGTAGACATAGCCTTGGGCGTAGTCGCAGCCTGCGGCTTTCAGGAGGTTGAGCTGGGTTTCGGTTTCGACGCCTTCGGCCACGACCTTCAAGCCGAGCTTGTGGGCCATCACGATGATGCCTTCGCATAGCGCGAGGTCGCCGGAATCGCCGGCCAGGTCCATCACAAAGCTGCGGTCGATCTTCAGGTAGTCGATGTCGAAATTCTTGAGGTGGGCCAGCATCGAGTGGCCGGTGCCGAAGTCATCCAACGCGACCTGCAAGCCCATCGATTTGAACTGCCGCAGGCGCTCCATCACCGGGCCGCTGTTGTCGAGCAGCAGGCGTTCGGTGATTTCCATCACGATGCTGCGTGGCGCCAGGTGCAACTGTTCGACATAGTGCATCCACTTTTCGAAAATCTCTGGACCGGTGCGGAATTGCACCGGTGACTGGTTCACACTGATCTGGAACGGCCGCCCGAGCTCTTCCTGCCAGCGTTTGGCCTGGTCGGCGGCGTGCCGGAATACCCAGTCGCCAATTTCGAGGATGATGCCGCTGGCCTCGGCGCTGCCGATGAAATCCACCGGATTCAGCATGCCTCGCTCGGGATGGCGCCAGCGCAGCAGCGCTTCGGCGCGTTCGATGGTGCCGGTGTGCAGGTTGACGATGGGCTGGTAATGCAGCTCGAACTGTTCATTGGCAACTGCCATCTGAAGGTCGCGCGTAATGCGCAGGCGCAGTTGGGCGGCAGCCTGCATGTCGGGCGTGAAGTAGCTGTAGCGGTTGCGGCCGGCGTTCTTGGCGGCATACATGGCCTGGTCGGCGTTGCGCAGCAATTGCTCGGGATCGTTGGCGTCCGAGGGATGCAGGGCGATGCCGATGCTGGCCGATACCGATCCGGTACTGTCGCCCAGCATGAATGGCCGGTTCAGGCTGGCGATGATCTGCTGCGCGACGCGTTCGGCGCTGGTGACGTGGTCGAGTCCGGGCAGGATGACGACGAACTCGTCGCCTCCCAGCCGGGCCAGGGTGTCGGAAGCGCGCACGCAGGCGCCAATCCGCCCCGCCGCCTCCACCAGGAGCGCGTCGCCCATTTCGTGACCGAGGCGGTCGTTGATTTCCTTGAACTGGTCGAGGTCGATAAACAGCAGCGCCAGGAAGAGCCCGTCGCGACGGGCCTTCTTCATCTCCTGCGACAGCCGGTCCTGGAACATATTGCGGTTTGGCAGGGCGGTCAGCGAATCGTAATTGGCCTGGTGCCAGATCAGTTCGGTCGACAGCTTGCGCTCGGTGATGTCGCTGACCAGCGCCAGCGCGCCCAGGTAGCTGCCGTCGGCGTCGAAGATCGGGTTGGTGGCCAAAGTGACCCACATATCGCTGCCGTCGCGGCGCAGGAACTTGAATTCATGACGTTCGGCGATGCCTTGCTGGCGGCGGGCGATATTTCGTTCGAGCAGCGAACGGCCTTCATCGTCCATGAAGTTGACCAGGGGCTGCTCCAGCATTTCCTCAATCGTATAGCCCAGCATGGATGCCATCTTTGGATTGACAAAGCTGGTGCGGGCCGAGGCATCGATTTCCCAGATGCCTTCTTCCGCGCTGTGTACGATGCGGCGGAAGCGTTCTTCGCTTTTTTCCAGGGCGGCCAGCTTGCCTTCGGCCATCTCCAGCACCACCCGCAGTTGCGACAGGCCCGGCGTGCCGCTGCCCAGCAGCGTGACGGCAAAGCCGCGGTCGCCGCGCCCGCGCGTCATTTGCAGCGATAGCCGCTGCGGCTCTTCACTGGCCAGGCTGTTGCTGACGAAGGCGTCGAAATCCGCGATGAAGCGCTGGGCGACATAATTGCGGAACGGGATGCCATCGGGATTCTGGCGCGGCAGTCCTAGCAAATCGGCGCCAACCAGATTCATCTGCAATATGGTGGTGTCGCTGGCGAGGACGAAATAGCCGACCGGGGCCAGCAGGTAGAGGTCGTTGAAGTAGTCCTGGTCACTGGCCAGTTGCAGCCCGCCTTCGGCGCGCTGCATGCCGCTGTAGACGGCCGGTGGCGTACCGCCCATGGCTGCCAGCACCGCCTCGCCGGGCAAGAGCGCGTCGAGCCCTGCCAGTCCGGGGACGGCGGGCCGGATGGCGGTCACCTGCTCCGCCTGCCTGGCATGCTGGTCTTTGTCCATATGGCTTCCAGCCTAGCATGCCCTTGTGACAATGTCGAGCAGCTAACTTTGTCGATGCGCGCGGTTCAGGCGTTGTTCGGCAAAGCGTTGTAATTGCTCGAATGCCAGGCTGAGAATCCAGTAAATGGCGGCTGCCGCCAGGTACAGCGGCAAGGGGCGGAAGGTGGTGGCAATCACTTCCTTCGTCGATAGCATCAGCTCCGTCATGGTGATCACCGACACCAGCGAGGTATCCTTGATCAGGCTGATCAGGGTATTGCTCATGGAGGGCACGGCAATGCGCAGCGCCTGGGGCATGATCACGTAGCGCAAGGTCTGGCCGTAGCCCAGGCCCAGGCTATAGCTAGCCGACCACTGCCCTTTATGAATCGAGAGGATGGCGCCGCGCAGGCTCTCCGACAGGTAGGCGCCGGCGTTCAGGCTCAACGCCAGGATGCCGGCGGTCACCGGCGTGAATTCGATGCCGACCGAAGGCAGGCCATAATAGATCACGAACATCTGCACCAGCAGCGGCGTGCCGCGCATCAGGCTGACGTACACATTAGCGGGCCAGCGCAGCCATTTCCACGGCAGGATGCGCATCACGGCAGTGGGGAAGCCAAGCACCAGCCCACCCACCATGGCGGCGACCGCGAACACCAGGGTGTAGCCGGCGCCCTTCAGCATCACGGGCGCCGCTTCGTGCAGCAGGTCCAGCCACTCCATGCTTACGGCGCCTTGCTGACGTCGGTGCCGAACCATTTCATGGAAATGGCTTTCAGGCTGCCGTCGGCCGCGGCATCGGCCAGCACCTTGTTGAGCGCGGCCTTGAATTCCGGATTGCCCTTCTGGAAGGGGATGCCCATGCGTTCGACGGCGCCAACGCGGGCGCCGGCCTTGATCGGCAGCTTGGTGGTTTTCAGCAGGTAAGCGGTCATCAGGCTGTCGTTAAGGGCGGCGTCGATGCGGCCGAGCGCCAGGTCGGTCAGGTTTTCCGGTGCGGCCGGGTAGCCTTTCACGTCAATGCCGGGGACGGCCTTCAATTGCATTTCGTAGACGCTGCCCTGCCCCGCGCCGACGCGCTTGCCCTTCAATTGTTCAAGGGAAGTCCAGTTGTTCTTGTCGTCCTTGCGTACGATCAGCATCGGCGAGGAGTAGATGTAGGGCGTGCTGAAATCGAACGCCTGCTCACGCTTGGGGTTGATGCCCACCTGCGAAATGATCACGTCGTATTTGTTGCTGGCCAGGCCGGCCAGGATCGATGCCCATTCGGTGGTGACGAATTCGGGTTTCAGCCCCAGTTTTCCTGCTACCAGTCGCGCCACGTCCACGTCGTAACCAGCCAGTTCGCCGTTCTTTTCCTTGAAGTTGAACGGTGGATAGACGCCTTCCATTGCGACTTTCAGCGTCCCGCGCGCCTTGACGGTTTGCAGCAGGTCGGCGGCGTTCGCGTGCAGCGCAGCTGCGGCTAGCAAAATTGCAAAGAAGCGCATTCAGGAATCCTTTTAGTAAGAACGGCGGCGGCCGAAATTGTGGCCTACTACGAGGGTGGTGGTGGCGATCAGCACGGACAGGCCAAGGATGAGCTGCACCAGCTTGTCTTCGGGCAGCGTCCATACGCGGCCTTTCGGCGGCTCGCAGCCGGCGATGGCGCACAGCAATGGCTCCACCCAATCGGCTTCAGGAGTAACATCGAGGATAACGGCGCCCTCGGTGGTCTGCATGTAAATGTCGCCGCCCTCGGCCAGGCTGAAACACACGCCGTAGCCGGTTTCCTGCTTGCCGACGTGTTCCTTCAGCGCGAGGTCGTGCTCGGCAATCCACAGCTCCACGTCCTGGGGCGTTTCCAGTGCAGTCCAGGGCACCGGGCGAAAGCGCGGCTTGGCCGCATCGTCATCGTGATTAAACATGGGTCAGGAGTGTAACCGAAACGTGGGGAGGCAGTATGAAAGTAAACGAATATGTATCTGAGTTTGATGCCTTCTTCGGCAAGCTGCTGGACGAGCATCCGGAGATGGTCGAAGACCAGCGGGTGGGGTGGAATATCTGGTGGGACCATAAGGTGGACCTGGAGGCCGAACGGCTGGCCAGGACGGATGCGGTGCCGACGCCGGCGTATTACTACCATTGAAAACCGGTAAACCGGTGTCAGACCCATCGGGTCAGACACCTGGCCTGCGGCGGCCGCGTATTCTAGCCTTTCCAGCTCCGCTGCAACCCGGTATCCGCATGAATCCACCCGCCCCGCGGCCCCTGGCGGTAATAGAACCCCACGCCGCCCTGCCGGAAACTTTGCACCAGGCTGCCCAACACTTCCGCATTCAAGTTCGGAATCCGGATATCGGCGGCTTTGCCGCTCATATGCAGCGACTGCCGCGCCGCAGGAATTCCCTGTTCGATCAACTTTTTGTTGGAAGCCGGCGTGCGATACCCCGACAGGATCTCCAGCGGGCTCTCGATCCCGAAGCGCTGCACGAAGGCCTGCGCGCCCCACAACGTCTCAAACAGCTTGGGATCGATCGGCGCCGTTTCCTTGCCATTCACATCGCGCAGCAAATGGCATAGCTCCTGGTAAGCCGCGTCGATGATCTCGCCATCTTTCCAGTAGGTCAGCCGAGCCTTTTCCCCGCTCTGCGGCCGGATCACACTGATTGTGCGCGGCTTGATCCAGAATTCCAGGTCCAGCGTCTGGGCATCGAAAATATCCGGCGGAGGTTCCGGCTCCGACTGCGGACGGCTTTGGCCGACCAGCGGCAGTCCAGCCAGCGCGGTGCCGGCCATCATCTGGAGGAAGTCTCTGCGTGTTGCCATGGCGATTCCATCTATTGCAATAACGATTACTATAGCAACAGAGCGGCGACTTGAGAAACCCCTTTAACAATTTGTCGTAAACTTGGCAGCCGGCGCCACGATGACGAGGTCGGAAGCCGCTACCGCTACGCAAGGCAGGATATAGCCTTCCCGCTTCTCGTCCAGGCTCAAGCCCGGCCATTCGATCAGGTGGCGGGCCGTGCCGCTTTGTACCTGGCAAATGCAGGTGCGGCAGGTGCCATTGCGGCAGGAACTGGGCAGTACCACGCCGGCGCGGGCAGCCGCCACCAGCAGGCTGGCTTCGCCATCCGTTTCGAACGATAATCCCTTCGGCTCAACTCTTATCTGAAACACAATGCCTCGCTATATTGCCCTGCTCCGCGGCGTCAGCCCGATGAACTGCAAGATGCCGGAACTGAAAGCGGCCTTTGAAAGTGCAGGATTTTCCAACGTCAAAACACTTCTTTCAAGCGGCAATGTAGCATTCGACGCCCGCTCCGCCACTACGGCCGCGCTGGAGCGAAAGGCCGAGGCAGCAATGGAGAAGGCGCTCGGCCGCAGCTTCTACACCATCATCCGCTCCCAAAAGCACTTGCAGGACCTGCTGGCCGAAGATCCCTACCCCGGCCTTGGCGCCGATCCCGCCGCCAAGCGTGTGGTGAGTTTCCTGCGTGATGCGCCGCCCAAGACTGTGCTGCCGCCCGCCGTCAGCGGCGCCGAAATGCTTGGCGTCATCGGCAGCGAGGTATTTTCGACCTATTTACCGAGCAGCGATGGCCCGATCTTCATGCGCCTGATCGAAAAAACCTTCGGCAAGGACATCACCACCCGCACCTGGGACACGGTGCGCAAATGCGCGGCGGCCTGATGGCGGGCCAGCATTGGTCGGGTAATGCACTGCTCTCGCCCGGCTTCGGCGTATTCCGCGGCGTCATCGGCGATAGCGCGCTGCATGCCCATTACGCCCACCAGCTGGTGATCTCGCTATATGACGAAATTGGCGTTGCATTCCCTACCGGCCCGCTGCGATCCCCTGGAATTGCCATACCGGCCGGGCTACCGCATTGCGTCTGCGCGGACGAGGCGCTACTGGTCTACCTGGACCCGCTGACGCCGGAAGGCGCCGCCCTGTTCCAGGCGCCGGCTACCACGCCGACGCTGCTCGCGGAGGATCTTTGCAGCAGGCTGCTCGCGGCAGCTGAGCAAGGCCAGCCCCTGCGCAGCGTGCTGCGGGACGCGTTCGGCCTGTCCCTCCCGTCAGCGCCGGATGCACGCATAGCCGCCGTGGCGGACGCGCTCCGCACCGGGATGACTAGCGGCGGCGTCAGCAGGCTCCAGCTGGCTGAGCTGGCGAATCTGTCGCCAAGCCGCTTTTCCCATTGGTTTGTCGAACAGACCGGCCTCCCCTTGCGCAGCTACCGCAAATGGCTGCGCCTGGAACTGGCACTGCACCAGCTCGCGCAACGCGGCAACCTGACCGACGCCGCCCATGCAGCCGGGTTCGCCGACTCGGCCCACCTTTCGCGCACCTTCCGCGAGATGTTCGGCCAGAACCCGGCCGTCCTGCTGCACGGGATCGTGCTGGATAGCTCTTTCGTTCAAGCCGCCTGAAGCAAGCGCCCTTACGCTGGCCTTCTTTTCACAAAGGAGGCCAACATGAAGCAATGGGCACTACGCTACCTGAGTTACCCAACCATTTTCGGCGGCGCCGCCGCTGCAATTCTCTGGACTGCCACGCAAGGCTTGCCATACTGGCCAACCGTGCCCCTGCTGGCGCTGGCCGCCATTGCCTGTGTCGCCTTGCTCGAGCGCCTGCAGCCCTATGAACCGGCCTGGCTGGCCGATCATGGCGATACCCGCACCGACAGCTTGCACTTCCTCGTCAACGCCAGCGTCCTGTATGGCAGCATCGAAATCCTGTCCTGGGCGCGCGCCCTGTTGCCCGCGCCGGCAGCCTGGCCCTCCGCCTGCCCGGCATGGGCGCAAATCGTCGCCGCCATGCTCGTGCTCGATTTCGGCTTGTTTTTTATGCATTGGCTGAGCCATCGCCACCACCGCCTTTGGCTGTTCCATGAGGCGCATCACAGCAGCGAGCGCCTGTACTGGCTGAACAGCGAACGGCGCCATCCGCTGCACGCCATGATGATGGGCGCGCCGGGCTTCGCCATCCTGCTGGCCCTGGGGGCGCCGGCGGCGACGATTGCAACCGGCCTGGCCATCCTTTCCGTGCACCTGGCTTTCCAGCACGCCAACCTCGACTATTCACTGGGCCCGCTGCGCCACCTGTTCGGCGTCGCCCAGACCCACCGCTGGCACCATAAACGCGCTTACGAAGACGCCCAGGTCAATTTCGGCGAATGGCTGATGCTGTGGGACCACCTGTTCCGCACCTACCGCCAGCCGCCGGGCCGGATCGCGCAAGGCGATGTCGGCCTGGACAGCCGGGATGCCCCTTCTACGTATCATCGCCAATTGTTACGACCATTCCTGTGAGCTACAATGTCAAGCTTGTCCGGTAGGCCATCGCCCACCCGCTATCCACCCCGAGCCTGCCGAACCCGGCCGGCCCAGGGAAGAATATTCAGCGGAAAACCTCCGCATTTGAGGGAATAAACATGTCTCAAAAGTCTAAAATCATCTACACCCTTACCGACGAGGCGCCACTGCTGGCGACTTATTCCCTGCTGCCGATCGTGCAGAAATTCGCAGCGCCGGCCGGCGTTGACGTCGTGACCAGCGATATTTCGGTCGCCGCCCGCGTGCTGGCAGCCTTCCCGGAATGCCTGACCGACGAACAGAAAGTGCCGGACAACCTGGCCGAACTGGGCGCCCTGACCCAGAACCCGGACACCAACATCATCAAGCTGCCTAATATTTCGGCATCGGTTTCCCAGTTGATCGCCTGCGTGCGCGAATTGCAGGCGGCCGGCTACAAGCTGCCGGACTACCCGGAAGATGCCAAGACCGAAGAAGAAAAAGCACTGAAAGCCCGCTACGGCAAGTGCATCGGCTCCGCCGTGAACCCGGTCCTGCGCGAAGGTAACTCGGACCGCCGCGCACCGAAGGCAGTCAAGGAATTCGCACGCAAGAACCCGCACTCGATGGGCGAATGGAGCCAGGCATCGCGCACCCACGTGTCGCATATGCACGGCGGCGACTTCTACCACGGCGAAAAGTCCATGACCCTGGACAAGGCGCGCGAAGTGAAGATGGAACTGCTGACCAAGTCCGGCAAGACCATCGTCCTGAAACCGAAGGTCGCCCTGCAAGCCGGCGAAATCATCGACTCGATGTTCATGTCGAAGAAGGCCCTGCTGGAGTTCTACGAGCGCGAAATCGACGACGCCTACAAGACCGGCGTGATGTTCTCGCTGCACGTGAAGGCCACCATGATGAAGGTGTCGCACCCGATCGTGTTCGGCCACTGCGTACGCATCTTCTACAAGCAGGCCTTCGAGAAGCACGCCAAGCTGTTCGACGAGCTGGGCGTGAACGTCAACAACGGCATGGCCAACCTGTACGAGAAGATCGAAAAGCTGCCAGCGTCGCAGAAGGACGAAATCCTGAAAGACCTGCACGCTTGCCTGGAAAACCGTCCAAAGCTGGCCATGGTCGATTCGGCCAAGGGTATCACCAACTTCCACTCGCCAAACGACGTGATCGTCGACGCATCGATGCCGGCCATGATCCGTATCGGCGGCAAGATGTGGGGCGCCGACGGCCGCACCGCCGACGTCAAGGCAGTCATGCCTGAATCGACCTTCGCCCGCATTTACCAGGAGATGATCAACTTCTGCAAATGGCATGGCAACTTCGATCCGAAAACCATGGGCACCGTGCCAAACGTGGGCCTGATGGCGCAGCAAGCCGAAGAATACGGCTCGCACGACAAGACCTTCGAAGTGCCGGAAGCCGGCGTCGCCAACATCACCGACCTGGCCACCGGCGAAGTGCTGCTGACCCAGAACGTGGAAGAAGGCGACATCTGGCGCATGTGCCAGGTGAAGGACGCTCCGATCCGTGACTGGGTCAAGCTGGCCGTCACCCGCGCCCGCAACTCCGGCATGCCGGCCGTGTTCTGGCTGGACACCTACCGTCCGCACGAAGCGGAAGTGATCAAGAAGGTGGAAACCTACCTGAAAGACCACGACACCACCGGCCTGGACATCCAGATCATGTCGCAGACCCGCGCCATGCGCTACACCCTGGAGCGCGTATCGCGCGGCCTGGACACCATCTCGGTGACCGGCAACATCCTGCGCGACTACCTGACCGACCTGTTCCCGATCCTGGAACTGGGCACCTCGGCCAAGATGCTGTCCATCGTTCCGCTGATGGCCGGCGGCGGCATGTACGAAACCGGCGCCGGCGGCTCGGCACCGAAGCACGTCAAGCAGCTGGTAGAAGAAAACCACCTGCGTTGGGATTCGCTGGGCGAATTCCTGGCACTGGCCGTGTCGCTGGAAGAACTGGGCATCAAGTCCGGCAACGCCAAGGCCAAGATCCTGGCCAAGACCCTGGACGAAGCCACCGGCAAGCTGCTGGACAACAACAAGTCGCCATCGACCCGCACCGGTGAGCTGGATAACCGCGGCAGCCACTTCTACCTGTCGATGTACTGGGCACAAGCCCTGGCAGCGCAGAACGACGACGCCGAACTGAAAGCCAAGTTCGCGCCGCTGGCCAAGTCGCTGACCGAGAACGAAGCCAAGATCGTGGAAGAACTGAACTCCGTGCAGGGCAACGCCATGGACATCGGCGGCTACTACAAGCCTGATGCAGCCAAGACCTCCGCTGTGATGCGCCCAAGCGCAACCTTCAACGCAGCCCTGGCAGCCCTGTAAGCAGCCGACGCTCCGTAAAAAAAGCCCGCAGTTTCAAGCTGCGGGCTTTTTTATTTCCTGGGATTGACCGCGCGCAGTTTGAGGACGGAATCGTGCACACGCGTGCTGACAACCATGCCGGCGCAACGCTGGTTCAGTGCAGTCACCGTCGAATTGTAGTCGGCCATATCCATTTCAAACGCTTCGCTGCGTGCGTTGAGCACGTCGCCCCGCTGGTTCAATTCATCGAGCCTGGCGTTGAATCCGTCGACAGCCGCCTGGTCGTATAAATCCAGGGCTGCTTGCGTTGCCACATGGGCCTTCGCTTCGTCCTGCAGCTTCTTCAAGTCGGCGTTATGCTCGTCGCGCCTTGCGTTCAGCAGCTTCAGGCGCGGGATACTACAGAGGGCACGAATCGGTCCTGGAGTTAAAAAAACAGCATCATCGTAACGCCTATTGGCTAAAGCTGGCAATGAAGGCGTCGCGCGCGGCGTGGTGGGGAATGTCGCGGCGCCACACCATGACGGTCTCCACTTCGGCCACTTCCGGCGGCAAAGTGTGGCATTGCACGGTGCGGCCCAGGCCGCGCTGCCTCAGGACTTCGCGCGGCATCATGGCGACGCCCATGCCAGCGGCAACACAGCCGATGATCGCTTCGAAAGTGCCGAATTCGGCGATCCGGGTGTGCGCCACGCCGGCGTCGGCAAACCACCATTCCAGGCGGCGCCGGTAGGAGCAGCCACTGCGAAAGCCGAGCAGCGTGCGGCGCGCCACGTCGGCCGGGCCAGTGACAGGGCCGTGCATCGCGTCGGTCAACAGCACCAGTTCTTCAACAAAAACCGGCGCCTGCTCCAGCTCCGGGCGCTCAACCGGGCCGGATACCAGCGCAAGATCGACCTTGTGGTTCAATACCTGCTGTATCTGGTAATCGGTCGGGCCGGTGTCGAGCAGCAGGTCGACTTGCGGATACTTGCGATGAAACGCGCCCAGCACACGCGGCAGACGCGCGGCGGCCGTGGTTTCCATTGACCCGATACGCAGCTGGCCTGACGGCTCGTTCTCGCCACGCACCGACATTTGCGCTTCGTCCGCCAGCCGCAGCAGGCGGTCAGCGTATTCCAGCAGGCGCGTGCCCTCCGCCGTGATCAGCATGCGCCGCCCGGAGCGGTTGAACAGGGTCACGCCCAGCGATTCCTCGAGCTGGTTCAGGCGCGCCGAGACGTTTGATTGCACCCGGTGCAGCCGGGCTGCGGCCTGGGTCACGCTGCCTTCTTCGGCAACCGTTTTGAATATCCTGAGCGAGGAGAGCTCCATATCATTCTCCATTTGAGATAGATGGATTCATTATTATTCATTTTTATTGATGCGTGAAGACATTTATAGTTCAGGCTATCCAAAGGAGCTTCACCATGCACAAGCCATCGCCCGCCGTCCTGCTAGCCGCCAGCTTTGCCTTCATCATCGTCCAGCTTGACGTCACCATCGTCAACGTTGCCTTGCCGGAAATCGGCCGCGAACTGGGCGCCAGCGTCAGTGCTTTGCAGTGGGTAGTCGATGCGTACACCCTCGGCTTTGCCGTCTTCCTGCTGTCGGCCGGCGTGCTGGGCGACCGTTTCGGCGCGCGCCGCGTCTTCCTGTCGGGCTTTGCCCTGTTCACGCTTGCTTCGCTGGCCTGCGCCATGGCGCCTGGCCCGCTGGCGCTGAACCTGGCGCGCGCGGTACAAGGTGTCGGAGCGGCGCTGCTGGTGCCAAGCTCGCTCGCGATCCTGAACGCCGCTTACGCCCACGACCGCGCCCAACTGGCCAAGGCCATTGCCTGGTGGACAGCCGCAGGCGGCGTGTCGATTGCAGCCGGTCCGGTGCTGGGCGGCTTGCTGATGAGCGTTGCCGACTGGCGCAGCATTTTCTGGGTCAATATCCCGATTTGCGTGCTGGGCTTCTGGCTGACGCTGCGCGTCGTCCCTGCCCTGCGCGGCAAGGATGCCGCGCGCGCGTTCGACATCACCGGCCAGTTGCTTGCCATCGTTGCTCTGACGGCCTTCATCGGCGCCGTGATCGAGTTCAATGCGCTGGGCGCCTCCAGCCACCTTGTACAAGGCGCGCTGCTGGTCGCGCTGGCATCGGCCGTGCTGTTCGTTCGCAGCCAGGGGCGCAGCGCGGCGCCAATGCTGCCGCTTGGCCTGTTCCGGGACGTTGGCTTCTCGGGCGCGGTACTATTTGGCGTCCTGGTCAACTTTGCCTATTACGGTGTGATCTTCGTTCTCAGCTTCTATTTGCAGAAAGTGCGCGGCTTCTCGGTGATGCACGCGGGGCTGGTCTTCCTGCCGCTGACCGGAACCTTTATCTTCTCGAATATTGCCAGCGGCCGGATGCAGGCGCGCCTGGGGTCGCGCAAGCCGATGGTCGTCGGCGGATTGATAGGCGCTGCGGGCTACGCCCTGCTGGGGATATTCGGAACCGCGCACGACTCCACGTTCCTCGAAATGCTGCCAGGACTGGTGCTGATCCCGGCCGGCATGGGCCTCGCAGTGCCGGCCATGACTACGTCGATACTGTCGGCCGTCGACCGCAGCCAGGCCGGCACCGCATCGGCCGTGCTGAACACCGCGCGCCAGGTGGGCGGCGCCCTGGGCGTCGCGATTTTCGGCGCCATGCAGGACATTGAACTGTCCCTGGCCATTTCCTCTTCGTTGCTGCTGCTTGGCGCCGCCGTGGCCTGGCACTGCATCAAACACCCATCTTCAACCAAAGGAGCTTCACTATGCCGTACGTAAATTTCCGCATCACCAAGGAAGGCGCGACCGCCGAACAGAAACTGGAACTGATCAAAGGTGCGACCGAGCTGCTGCAGCGCGTGTTGAACAAGAACCCGGCGACGACCTTCGTCATCATCGATGAGGTGGAAACCGACAACTGGGGCATCGGCTACGACAACGTGACGACGCTGCGGGCCAAGGCTGCGGCAGCCAAGGCCCAGGGAGGCTGATTATTCAGGGCCCAGGCCATTGCCTGTAGCCGCCCAGTAAATGCCGCCATACAGGTGGTGGCGAAACACCGGGTCGCCGTAGGTTGCGGCCAGGTGGCCTAGCGCGGTGTAAAACGCGCGGCCGCCATCGTAGTTCTGGTACCAGCTGACCGGGTGGAATGCGCCCATGCCCTTGGGCCCGGGCTTGTATGTCGCCTCATCGACTGAAAGCAGGTAGGCGACTTTGCTGGTGGCAGGCTTGAACGCATACCATTCTTCCGTCACCAGGTTGCGCGGCGCAAAACGTTCCATCCCGGGAAAGCTGCGGTTCTCCACTTTGAGGATCGCGGTCTGGATTGCTGGATGGTGGTCGAACATATGCCCCACCAGTTTCGTGTACCACGGCCAGCCATATTCCGTATCCGAGGCGCTATGGACGCCTACATAGCCGCCGCCGGCACGGATATATCGCTCGAAAGCTGCCTTCTGCTTGCCATCCAGGATCTCGCCAGTCGTCAGCAGGAATACCACGGCACGGTACTTGGCCAATTCCTCATCGCTGAACACGCGGTTGGCGTCTTCGGTCCAGAAGACGTTGAAGTCGTGCAGCTTGCCAAGGTCCTGGATGGCCGCAACGCCGGCCGGAATCGAATCGTGGTGCCAGCCGGCGGTCTTCGAAAATACCAGCACATCGAACTGCGCGGCTTGCGCGCCGGCGCATGCCAGCGCGAGCACAGTCGCGAGCAAGGCTTTCATGGCCGGGCTCCTTCTATTGCGTTCGCCCTGCCGGCGCCGCGCCGTCCGGCGCCCATCCATGTCAGGCGATGCCAGAGCGCTTCCAACGGCCCTTGGGCGTGGCGGCGCAGCCACCACACGCTGAACCAGGACTGCAGCACGGCCAACAGGATGCCGAGCAGCAGGCAGGCTCCGGCGCCGGTCGCGCTGTACAGGCCAAGGCCCCAGCCGTAATAAAGCCCCGTGCCAACCAGCGACTGAGTGACGTAGCTGGTAAGGCTCATGCGCCCCAGCGGACGGAAAGCGGCCAGCAGGCGCGCGCCTATCGAACGGTATGACAGGCAGGCGATGGCCGCCACCAGCACCAGCATGAAAGCGAGGTTTGCCCATGAACCGAGCAGCGTCGCCAACGGCCGCCACAAGGCGGTATGGCGCCCCTGCCCGGCCGCGCCGGACTTGACTGCAAACAGCACTATGAAGGCGGCACCGGCGGCAAGCAGCACGCGCAACCAGAAACGGCGATTGGCGGGCGTCGGCTCAAACTTGCCGCGCCGCGCCGCCAGCATGCCGAGCATGAACAGCGCCGGAATGCTGAACAGGCGTCCATTTTCCCAACTCCACAGCAGAACGCCAGGCCTGCCATTCAGGAGATTGCCCGCGACGACATCCGCCAGCGAACCATTGGCCATGTATTCGTTGGCGCGGCCGAAATACGCCCAGGATGCAGGATCGGGCAAGGCGCGCTGCGGGTCCGGCAGTGCGGCAAGGATATCGAACAGCAGGTGCGGCTGCAGCAGCAACAGGCAGGCAATGGCAAACACGGTCCCGTCCCGCAGGCGCGCCACCGGCAGCAAGGCCAGCGCCAGCACCGCATAGATGGCCAGGATATCGCCGTGATAGAACAGCGAATTCACCACCCCGAACGCGAACAGCAGCAGCATGCGCCAGGCGAAGCGCGGCCGAAAATCCACGCCCTGCGCATTGCGGCGATTGAACTGCAGCCAGAACGTGACGCCGAACATCATGGCGAAAATGGCGTAGGACTTGCCGCCAAAGAGGAAGAAGGCACTGTCCCATATCCAGCCATCGAGTGCGGCCAGCCAGGCCGGCGCACCAGGCGGCACGAAACTGAGGTCGAAATGCTCGATGTTATGGAGCAGCATGATCGACACCAGCGCAAAGCCGCGCAAGCCATCGATCAGGTCCAGCCGGGATGATGTGATTTGCATAATTTGGTAACGCTATCACGGATTTGCGGCCGGAGCTACCCCGCGCTGGCGGAGGCGCAGCTTAATTGCAGCCGCAGAAGCGTTTCGGCTTGCTGGCGTCGCACACGGTGCCGTCCAGCTGCTTCCAGAAGAACACGGTGTCGACACCGTATGGAGAGCGCACATTGCCCGCGCGCAGATAGCCCTGGCGCGCAAAGAATTCCTCGCCGGTCGCGGTGCTGTGCAGCTGCAATGCCTTGACGCCCCAACTGCAAGCCTGCTGTTCGACGCAAGCCAGCAAGGCCTTGCCTGCGCCGCGCTGGCGCACTTCTGGCAACAGGTAGCAAAGGGCCAGCTTGCCGGCGGCCGTCAACAGGGCAACGCCAACGACATGGCCCTCTTCGACCGCAACCAGAGAGTAGTTGGTAGGCGAGGCAAACCAGGATGCCACCGTCTCGGGCGTCTTGTTACCTAGCCAGGCGCCAAGAATGGCGGGATCGTTTTTATGGTCAAGCACACAACATTCGGCGATTGAGCGTCGCAGCACCTCACAGGCGGCCGTGGCGTCTTTCGCTTCCGCGCGGCGAATTTCAAAACTCATGCGTGCTCACAGGTATTCAATAACCGGAATATACACCAGCGGCAAAAACCCCGTACGAGGCCGCGTGCGCGCAAGCTTATCCGGGGCCGATACTAAGCTTATAACGAATAAGTAGTTTCCTTTCGGCGCGAGATTCTAGACCATGCATATCTGTTTTCACAATAGAGATTGCCATGACTTATAACAAATTCGCATTTGCACTCAGCGCCGCACTGGCGGCGGCCAGCTTCGGTTTTGCTTCGACCGCATCGGCCAATGAAGTGACCCTGCTGAACGTGTCCTATGACGTGGCGCGTGAACTGTATAAAGACATCAACCCGGCCTTTGCCGCTGCCTATAAGAAGAGCACCGGCATAGACGTCACCGTCAAGCAGTCGCACGGCGGCTCCTCCAAGCAGGCGCGCGCCGTGGCCGACGGCCTGGAAGCATCGGTGGTGACCATGAACCAGGCGAACGACATCGACATGCTGGCCGACCGCGGCCTGGTGGTGCAAGACTGGGCCAAGAAATTCCCGAACAATGCGGCGCCGGCCTATTCCACCATGGTCTACCTGGTGCGCAAGGGGAATCCGAAAGGTATCAAGGACTGGAACGACCTGGCCAAGCCCGGCGTGGCCGTCGTGATCCCCAATCCGAAAACTGCCGGCAATGGCCGCTACACCTACCTGGCCGCATGGGGCTCGGTGCTGAAAAAAGGCGGCAACGAAGCGCAGGCGCGCGAACTGGTGGGCAAGATCTTCAAGAACGTTCCGGTGCTGGACGCCGGCGGCCGCGCAGCCACCACTACTTTCACCCAGCGCAAGATCGGCGATGTGCTGGTGACCTTCGAAAACGAGGTAAACCTGGTGCGCGCTGAATTCGGCGACGACTTCGAGGTGGTGTATCCATCGTCCTCGATCCTGGCGGAGTCGCCGGTGGCCGTGGTCGACAAAGTCGTCGACAAGAAAGGCAACCGCAAGGAGGCCACCGCCTACCTGAACTTCCTGTACTCCGACGCAGGCCAGGAGATCATCGCCAAGCACTACCTGCGCCCGCGTTCGGACGCGGTGTTCAAGAAGTACTCGACCAGCTTCAAGCCGATCTCGCTGTTCACCGTGGATGAAGTGTTCGGCGGCTGGCGCGCAGCCCAGAAGAAGCACTTCGACGACGGCGGCGAGTTCGACAAGATCTACAGCTCCAAGTAAGCTTCAAGCCTTGGTCAGGCGCTCGATCTGCGCCTTCTTCTCGGCCATGTCATGGTCGGTGTCATGGAACCGCGCCGCAATGGCGCGGAATTCCTCCTGCAGCCCGATAAACGCATCAACCATGTCGGGATCGAAGTGTTTTCCCTTGCCCTCAACGATCATCTGCACAGCCTTCTCGTGCGGCATGCCCTCCTTGTAAACGCGGCGGCTGATCAGCGCGTCGTACACGTCCGCGACAGCCATCAGGCGCGCCGAGACCGGAATCGCTTCGCCGGCCAATCCTTCCGGATAGCCTGAACCGTCCCATTTTTCCTGGTGCGAGTACGCAATCTCCTTGGCGATCGACAGGAAAGCCATCGGCGTTCCCAGCGAGCGTTCCGCATGCTCGATGGCGGCGCGGCCCAGCGTGGTATGCGTCTTCATGATTTCGAATTCGTGCGGCTCGAACCTTCCCGGCTTGAGCAGGATGCGGTCGGGGATGCCGACCTTGCCGATGTCGTGCAACGGGGCGGACTTGAACAGCAGCTTGATGTAGCTATCGGTCAGCACGGCGCTGAAGCGCGGGTGTTCTTTCAGGCGCTCCGCCAGCGCCTTGACGTAGAACTGGGTGCGGCGGATGTGGTTGCCGGTTTCCGGATCGCGCGTTTCGGCCATCGACGCCATGGCGAGGATCGTGACGTCCTGGATCGCCACCACTTCGCGCGTGCGTTCCTGGACTTCCTGCTCCAGGAATTCGTTCTGGTCGCGCAGGAAGTCGGCGTGCTCCTTCAACATCAGGTGGTTGCGCACGCGGGCCAGCGTGATCGGCGGGCTGATCGGCTTGGTGATGTAATCGACGGCGCCCAGGTCCAGCCCCAGCTTTTCATCTTCCACTTCCGACTTGGCGGTCAGGAAAATGATGGGGACGTTGCGGGTGGCGGGGTTGGCCTTCAGGCGCCGGCACACTTCGTAGCCGTCCATCTCGGGCATCATCACGTCCAGCAGCACCACGTCGGGGGGCTGGCCCGTGGTGGCGATGCGCAGGGCCTTTTCGCCGCTGTTGGCGACCTTCACCTTGTACAGGTCTTTCAGCAGGTCGTTCATCAGCACCAGGTTGTCGGGCGAATCGTCGACCAGCAGCACGGTTTTCTTTGCGATCAGTTCCAGTTCCATCTCACTTTTCCTCCAGGCTTGCCATTGCTTCGTCCAGCGCCGCCAGGGCGGCCTCCAGGTCAAGGTTATCAATTCCGCTCGCGATGCGGCGCCAATGGTCGGGCAAGGCGAGCTTGAACTGCGCCAGTTCCGCGTCCCACAAGTCGGCCGCTTCCGAATCGCTGTCTGCCAGCAGGTCCCGCAGGCGGCCAAGCGCAGGCGCGGAGCCAGTCGGCACCGGGGCTGCCGCCGCAACCGGCACCAGCGCCGGATGGACCGCACCGCCGCGCGTTTCCGCATCCACTGCGCGCAGCGCGGCCAGCAGCGGGTCCAGCTCCACCAGCACCATTGCCAGCTGGCGTTCCAGTTCGTCGCGCGCAGCGCCCTGCTGGCATGCCTGTTCCAGCGCCTGTGCGGCATCCTGCACGCTGCGTGCGCCGATATTGCCTGCCACGCCTTTCAGGGTATGCGCCAGGCGTTCCGGCGCCGTTGCATCGCCGCCCATCAGCGCTTGCACGAACATGGCGGCAAAGTCCTGCTGGCCGTCGCGGAACTTGACCAGCAGGCGGCGGTAGAGCTTTTCGTCGCCCATGGAAGTTGCGAGCCCTGCGCGCACGTCGACCATCGGCAGCGCCGGGAGCGGCGCCGGCTTGTCGGCGGCGGCCGGCCGTGCGCCGGACGCTGGCGCCATGCCGGCCTGGTTCTCGCCTGGCTCCGGCCGCAGCCAGCGTGCCAGCGTGGCGTACATTTCGGCGACGTTGACCGGCTTCGCAATGTGATCCTGCATGCCGCTGGCCAGCACTTTCTCGCGGTCGCCGGCCATGGCGTTGGCCGTCATGGCGATGATGGGCAGTTTGTCGAAGGCTGGATTGGCGCGAATCGCACGCGACGCCTGGAAGCCATCCATCACCGGCATCTGGCAGTCCATCAGCACGCCGTCGAAGCGCGCGTCCTGCGCCAGGATGTCCAGCGCCTCCTGGCCATGGCGGGCCAGCACCGCTTCGATGCCCGCCTTGCCCAACAGGTCGATCGCCAGCTCCTGGTTCATCTCGTTGTCTTCGACCAGCAGCATGCGGGCGCCCGACAGGCGCGCCATGACTTCCCCATGGTGCAGGTCGCGTTCGGCCGAGCGGCGTCCTTCGACCAGCACGCCCTTGCCCAGCGCCTCGCCCACCGCTTCCAGCAAGGCCGAGGGCGTCACCGGCTTGGTCAGCACGGACTTGAGCTGGACCCGGCGTTCCTCCGCGCTGGTCAAGGCTTCTTCACGGCCATAGGCGGTCACCATGATGACGGCCGGCAGGCGGCCGGCCTGCCCGGACTGCAGCCGGCGCACCGTTTCCACGCCGTCCATTGAAGGCATCTTCCAATCCATCAGGATCAGGTCATAAGGCATGGCGCGCTGTTCGGCGCGCGCCGCCATTTCCAGGCCCTCCTGCCCGCCCAGCGCCACGTCCACTTCCAGCCCGAACGAACGCGCGACCGTGGACAGGATTTCACGCGCCGAGGCGTTGTCGTCCACCACCAGCACGCGCACGCCGCGCAACTCGTCGGCACGGAACATGCGGCGCGGTTTCGGATTGGCCTGCAATCCAAAGCGCGCCGTGAAGTGGAAGGTCGAGCCTTTCCCCTCCTCGCTCTCGACCCAGATGCGGCCGCCCATCAGCTCCAGCAGGTTCTTGCAGATCACCAGCCCCAGCCCGGTGCCGCCGTACTTGCGGGTAGTCGAAGCATCGGCCTGGCTGAAGGACTGGAACAGTTTGGCGCTTTGCGCCGGGCTCATGCCGATGCCGGAGTCGCGCACCCAGAAGTGCATCTCGATGCCCTCCTCGACCTGGGCCGACTGCTCGATGCCGACCACCACTTCGCCATGTTCGGTGAACTTGACCGCGTTGTTGGCCAGGTTGACCAGCACCTGGCCGATACGCAGCGGATCGCCCACCAGCCCGGTCGGCAGCTCCGGCGCCACCTGGAACAGCAGCTCCAGGCCTTTGTCCTCGGCCTTGAAGCCGATCAGGTTGGCCAGGTTGTCGAGCACGTCGTCCAGGTCGAATTCAACCTGCTCCACCGTCATCTTGCCGGCCTCGATCTTCGAGAAGTCGAGGATGTCGTTGATGATCCCAAGCAGGTTCTCGCCGGCGCGCTGCACTTTCTCCACGTAGTTGCGCTGGCGTTTATCCAGGTTGGTCTGCAGCGCCAGGTGCGACATGCCGATGATGGCATTCATCGGGGTACGGATTTCGTGGCTCATATTGGCCAGGAAATCGCTCTTGGCCCGGGTTGCGGCCTGCGCCTGTTCCTTGGCGATGCGCAGCTCGTCTTCGGCGGCCTTTTGCGCGGTGATGTCCTGGTACACGCCGTACATGAAGCGCGGCGTGCCGTCCTCCTCGTCACGCACCACGGTGCCGACCGCGTGCAGCCAGACGATACGGCCATCGAGCGGGCGCTTGTAGGCATACGTCGCGTCGAACTTGTCGTAGCTGCCGTCGAGTGCGCCCTGCACCCGCGCCGCCGTGCGCAAGGCGCCTTCCGGATCGGCTTCCACCAGCCGCGCAAACCATTCATCCTGCAGGTGGTAGCGGCCGTCGGGCCGAGGCGGTTCGCCCAGCAGGCGTGCCGCGCGTTCGGACTGCGTGTAGTAATCGGGATCGCTGTAGTCGACCACCCAGTAGCCGCAGTCGGTCATCTCCAGTGCGATATCGCCCAGGAAGTTGCTGCGCTTGATTTCCTCTTCCAGCCGCTTGCGTTCCGTAATGTCGCGGAACACCACCACCGAACCGACCTGGGCGCCGTCCTTGTACATCGGCCGGTCCACATAATCGACCGGGAAGGTGCTGCCATCCTTGCGCTCCAGTTGTTCGCCGTCCTGCCGCCATTCGGCGCCCACCAGTTCCCCTTCATCGCAGCCCAGCAAGGCCGGCGCCGCCGGGTTGACGAATGTAACGCGGCCGCCCAGATCCAGGCCGACGATGCCGTCGCTGACGGAGCCCAGCACCAGCCGGCTGCGCTCTTCCAGCAAGCGGGTACGCTCGTTGCGCTCGAGGATTTCCATGTTCATGGCAATCACCGGCAATGCGCCATCGAGCAGCGCCTGGGCCTGGTCGCCGTAGGGTTCCAGCGTGGCCAGTTCCAGCACGCCCAGCAGGCGTTCATTGCGCAGCACCGGCACGATCGCGATGCTGGCCGGATCGGCTTCGCCCAAGGCGGAACCAATGCGCACATAGCCGGCCGGCGCCTGGCGCATGACGATCGGCTTGCGCTGGGCCGCACACTGCCCGACCAGGCCTTCGCCAAGCAGGAAGCGCTGCTGCGCGGCCGACCTGCCGCGCATCGCATAGCCGGCCAGCAGCGACAGGCTGCCTTCGTCCGCCTCATGCCGGTAAAAGGCCGCATGGCCGGCCTGCACCAGCGGCGCCAGCGCCGCCAGCGTGCGCGTGGCCAGGTCTTCCGCGCTTTCCGCCGACTGCAGGTCGTTGCCGATTGCCGCCAGGTGAGTCTTGAGCCAGCGCTGCGCCTCCATCTTGCAGGCTTCTTCCTGCAGCACCTTGATCGAGCGCGCCAGGCTGCCCATTTCGTTCGGATAGTCCGTCAGCGGCACCTCGGCGCCCAGTTTGCCTTTCGCCAGCTGCTGCACGGCGCTGCGCAGGCGCTCCGACGGCAGGCGCACCGAACGCGCCACCAGGAAGCTGAACAGCACGCCCAGCACCAGGCTCAGCCCCAGCAAGCCGTAGGTGAGCTGCTTTTCATAGCGCGACAAGGCCTGCATTTCTTCGATCTGGTGGCGCGCGCTGTCTTCCTTGATTTCGGCGATGCGCGTCAAGGCGTTGTTGGCGCGGACGCCGTGTTCCTGGAAGGCCGGATCGGACACCACGGCAGCAGCCTGTTCCGCCTGCCCGGCGCGCAGCAGGCGCACCGCTTCGGCGACGCGCAGGTGGTAGTCGGCATAGGCCGATTCAAACTCGGCCAGGTTCTTGCGGTTTTCTTCGCGGATGATGCGCGGGCGCAGTTCTTCCAGGGCGCGGTCCTGCCTGCGCTGCGCTTCGTCGATCATGGCCAGGGCAGCGTCGCGGCCGGCCTTGTCGCGCGCCAGCAAGGCTTGCCGCAGCGCGCTGCCGCGCTGGGCGAACTGGATCAGCGCATCCTTGGCGTCGGAAATGCCAAGCAGGTCGTTCTTGTAGATGCCGAGGATCTCGTCGTGCAGGCGGGCCTGGGTGGTGACGTTGTGCAGCCCGAACGCCAGCGTGATCAACAGGCTGCCGCCGAACCCCAGCGCAAGCTTCCACGTCAGGCCCAGTTTTTCCAGTCTAGTCAGCAAGCGGGACACGTTTCCCTCCTACTCAGTCATATTGATCGCCAGCAGTTCTAGCGCTGACAGGAATTGTTCATACGTCGCTGCATCGGGTTTTTGCAGCACCGCCAGCTCCACTGCCCCCAGCAGGCGGCCGCGCAACTGCACTGGCGCCAGCAACAGGGCGCCGGGAGTGGCGCCGCCCAGGCCGGAACGAATGGTCCACGCGGCGCCCGCGGCAATTGTGTCGACGATGCGCGGCTCGCGTTCCAGCGCGCATTGCCCAAGCAAGCCTTCGCCCAGCGCCAGGCGCGGCGGCGGCGCCGTGCTGGCATAGCTGGCGGCCAGCGCCAGGCCCTCGGCATCGGCGGTGTAAATGGTGCCTTGCATGGCGCCAAACAATTGATGGCATTGGTCGAGGAAGGCCGTAAGCCGGGCGTGGCGGTCGGGCGCCTGCTGCATGTGCAACGCCACCTGCGCCAGTTGCATCTTGCGCTCGGCGCGCAATTCCTGCTCGCGCGCCACGCGTTCCAGCTCGAGGTGGGCGCGATGCTGGGCCGCCTGGCTGCGCACGGCCCGCAAACCCGCGGCCCCGAGCAGCACCACCACGGCAGCGGCCATGGCGGCGGCAGGCACGCCGCTGCCCGGCGGCACGCTCTGCCCCAGGTCTTCCAGCACCACCAGTTGCCAGCTGCCGGATGGGTCATGCCAATCGACGGCGGCGGAAGCCACCGCATAATGACGCCCCTCGCCCTGCACCATTCCCGGCGCGAGGCTGACAGGCAGCGGGCGCGGCTCCTTCTCTTCGAACAGCTTGCCGAACTGGCGCACGGCCCGGATTTCAGCAACCCTGGCCGGCGTGACCTCGCCCGCCAGCATGCCGCGCCATTCGTGCCGGCTGCTGGCAAACACCACGCCTTGCGGCGACAGCAGGATGGCAGCCTGGCCGCTGCGCGCCAGCAGGCGCTCCAGTTTTTCCATATCGGTGCGCGCCACTACCACGCCGACCGGATCTCCGCTGCGCGCCATGCCGGCATAGACCGGAGCCGCGAAATACAGGGCATGGTCGCCGCGCGCCAGGCTGACGGCGGCGTATATATTGTTCCGCCCCGCCATGGCTTCCTTGTAATAAGGCCGGAAGCGCACGTCGATGCCGGTGGACGGTTTGCCGCTATCGTCCCAGGACGATTTGACGAAGCCGTCCTTGCCGACCACAAATAAACCCTGGATTTGCTGGCTGCGGGCCACGCTTTCCAATAAGGCCGATATTTTCGGCTGGTTCGGCGCAATTGGCTCGGTGCTTTCCTTTTTGATATCCGGCTCAATCAAACCCAGCACGGAAATCGCACCCATTAAATTACTGTCCAGGGTTAATGACATGGCGGCAATCGCATCGCGCTGCACATCGATATTCAATAATTCCAGCCGTCCCTGTTCCAGGTTGGCGCGATAAACGCTGCCGGCCAGCAAAGCCGCTGCCACGGCCAGCAGCACGACCACGGCCCAGGCACGCAAGGGATATTTTGCAATTCTCTCAATTACCAACATGGCAAATTTCAAGAAGGAAATATTATCGAATAACAATACCAGCATTCCTGCGGCGCGTGCCGCACGCAATGGATTTAATTGTTCAGTTGCGCATGATTGACGTTTGCTGGACGAGTTAACCCGATAGTGATATCGTCCATATTTAGAATATTGCCCCCAATCTAGCGATATTCCGCCCCGAACGAACGCATCAATCCGAACATGTTTAAGAAAATCACCGCAGCCCTGCTGATGTCGATCTCCGCAGCCGCGTTTGCCGTGCCTTTGGGCTCGCAATCCGTGCTTGTCGTCGAGGATGAGACTGGCAAAGTGCTGGTCGAGAAGAACGCCACCGCCGTTGTTCCGATCGCCTCCCTGACTAAATTGATGACCGCAATGGTCGTGCTCGACTCCAAGCTTGATATGGACGAGCAGATCAGCATCGACAAAGACGATGTCGATACGCTCAAGCACAGCACCTCGCGCGTGCCGGTCGGCGCCACCATCGCGCGCCGCGACGTGCTGCAACTGGCGCTGATGTCGTCCGATAACCGCGCAGCCGCCGCGCTGGCCCGCACCTTCCCTGGCGGCCCGGCCGCCTTCACGGCCGCCGTGCATGCCAAGATCAAGCAGCTCGGCATGACCAGCACCCAGATCGACGAACCGACCGGCCTGTCGCCTAACAATACATCGAATGCGGCCGACCTGGTGAAAATGGCCGCGGCCGCCGCCCAATATCCCGAGATCCGCCGCATCACGACCGATACCGAGGAAGCGATCAATATGAAAGGGCGCATGGTGCAGTACCACAACACCAATCGCCTGGTCGGCGCCAAGGGCTGGGACATCGGCCTGTCGAAAACCGGCTATACCGAAGAAGCGGGCCGCTGCCTGATCATGCGCATCACGGAAGCCGGCCGCGCAGCAACCCTGGTACTGCTGAACGCCGGGGGCAATTCGGCGCGCCTGATGGATGCGCTGAACATCCGCCGCCTGCTGGCGGGCGACAACGCTCCCAAAGTGATGAAAGCATCCAGCCCGCGCAAGAAAGCCGTGCGCACAACGGAACGCCGTCGCCGCCGCATGTAAACTCCTGACGGGGTTCGCTGCCGAGAGGCACCATGAACCTGCTGCGCAACCTGCGCTTCGCGCGCCGCCTGGCGATCCTCGTAGGGATCTTCGCCGGCGGCTTCCTGCTGTATGGGTTCTGGTCGTTCCGCACCCTCGATGCCTTGCGCGTCAACGGTCCCTTGTATGCTGAAGTCATCCAGGGCAAGGACCTGATCGCGGACGTGCTGCCGCCGCCGCTGTACATCCTCGAGTCCTTCCTGGTGGCGGAGCAGTTGGCCGCGGCCAGCAGCCAGGTCGAACGGGAACAGTTGGCGCAGCGCCTGCGTACCCTGCACGCCCAGCAGATCGCGCGCGTCAATTACTGGCAGGGGCGCCAGCTCGACTCGAGCCTGGAGCAATCGCTCAAGCAAGCGAATATGCAGGCCACGGCCTTCTATAACGAAGCCTTCAGCCAGCTGGTGCCGGCACTGGAACTGGGCGACCGGCCGCGCGCCGACCATGCGCTGGCAAAGATGCAGCGCCATTACGAACTGCACCGGCAGGTAGTGGACAACCTGGTCAACCAGGCCGCGAACCGGGCGCGTTTTACCGAAGGCCAGGCGGCCGAGCGCATCCGCTCCGACAGCGCGCTGCTGCTGGCGATCCTGGCCGCTTCACTGGCGCTGGCGGTTGTCGTGGCATGGCTGGTCAGCCGCAGCATGACGCAGCCGCTGGCACAGGCGCTCGCCATCGCGCAGCGGGTGCGCAGCGGCGACCTTTCATCGCCCCCGCCAGAACCCTTCCACGACGAAGCCGGCCAACTGCTTTCGTCCCTGCATGCGCTGCAGGAGAGCCTTGCCGCAGCAGCCGTCGCGCATAACGAATCCGAACGCAAGCTGCGCTGCACGCGCCACCTGCTGGACCGCCTGCTCAACAGCGCCGACATGCTGGTACTGGGATTGGGGCACGAAGGCGAGGTTTTGATCTTCAACGAAACGGCAGCCCGTGTCACCGGCTGCAGCCGCGACACCGTATTGGGACGCGTATGGCGCGACCTGCCGCTGCTGCCCATGTCGGCCGTGTCGCAGTGGCCGGAAGGCGGCCATCCCGAACAATTCCGCGCCATGCCGTCCGGCCATGAACACCTGCTGCACACGGCATCGGGCGACGAGCGCCGCATCGCCTGGCATCACAGCGCGCTGGAAGAAGGCGAAATTGCCCTGCTCAGTTTCGGCATCGACGTCACGGAATTGCGCCAGGCCGAACGCGCCGTCGCCGCAGCCCACGAAGCAGCCGACCACGCCACCCGCAGCAAGAGCGCCTTCCTCGCGAACATGGGCCACGAAATCCGCACGCCGCTGAATGCCATCATCGGACTGACCGAACTGGCCCTGCGCGGGCCGCTCGACGCGCGCCAGCGCAGTTACCTGGAACAGGTCGATGGCGCTGCCGCCACCCTGATGGCGATGTTTAACGACATCCTCGACTTCTCGCGCATCGAAGCGGGCAAGCTCCATATGGAGGAATGCGCGTTCAGCGTGCGCCATGCGGCCGAACAGGCTTGCGCCGAATGGCGGGCCGCGGCGCAAGCCAAAGGGCTGCTGCTCGAGTGCTCCGTTGAGCCAGGATTGCCGGAGGAAGTGGTCGGCGACGCATCGCGCCTGCAGCAGCTGCTGCAGCATTTGCTGGCCCATTCCGTCAAATTTACCGAGCGCGGCAAGGTGCACATGCTGCTGCGGCGCGAAGACGCCGGCAGCCCGGACGGCACCGTACTGCGCTGGGAAGTGCGCGACACCGGCGCGGCGCGCGACGCGGCAGTCCAGCTCTATGAACCGGTGGGGCCCGGCGACTCCGCTGCAGGACTGGGCCTGTCGGTGGCGCGCCAGCTGGCGGCCATGCTGGGCGGCCACCTGCTGCTGGAGAGCGACCCGGCGGAAGGCAACCGCTTTGTCTTCACCGCCCTGTTCCGCCATCCGCTGCCAGGCGCCATCGCCTGCGCCGAGGCCCAGGCGGCAGCGCAGGCGGCCTTCCCCGCACTGGCCGCGCTGGGCGCCGACATGGCCGGGGCGCTGGCGCGCCAGCACGACAACCGCCCGCAGCTGCGCAAGATACTGGGCCAGTTCCTGCAAGGCCAGGCTGCCGTCCATGTGGCAATTGGCGAAGCCGTGGCGCAGGGCGACCGCCAGCGTGCGCAGCGCATGGCGCATGCCCTGGCCGGACTGTCGGCACAACTGGGGCTGGAGCACTTGCGCCAGGCGGCGGCAGGCGTGGCCGGTGCGCTGCGCGCCGGCGGCGATGCAGCACCCGAACTGGCCGTGCTGGCGCCGGAACTGGATGCTGCGCTGCAGGCGATCCACGCCGACCTGCAGGCGTCCGGCGGCTCAGGCGAGCAGGCTGCGTAAGCCGCTGGTGCGCTCGGTGCGGCGCCGGATCGCGTCCGGCAATACTCCAGGATTCGGCGTCAACAACGTAAAGCGCTGGCGGGCGCGCGTGATGCCGGTGTACACCAGTTCCCGCGCCAGCACGCTGGATGCTTCGCGCGGCAGCACCAGCACCGTGTGGCTGAACTCCGAGCCCTGCGATTTATGCACCGTCATCGCGAATGCGGTTTCCACATTGCGCAGGCGGGTGGCAAGCACGCTGCGCACCTGGCCGCCATCCGAGAAATACACGCGCAGCGAACCGGCGCGCACAGGATCGGGCAGCACCAGGCCGATGTCCCCGTTGTACACGCCTGTCGCATAATCGTTGCGCGTGACCATGACCGGGCGGCCGACGTACCAGTCGCCGCGCCGCCTCAGCAAATGCTGCTCTTCCAGGCGCTGCGCAATGCTGTCGTTCAGTCCCGCCACGCCCCATTCGCCCTCGCGCACGGCGCATAGCAGTCGGAAGCCTTCAAAAGCAGCCAGCACGCCGGCGGCCCAGGCATCGTGTCCGGCAGCGCTGGCGCCTTGCCTGAGCATTTCCAGGAAAGGCCGGTAGCCTTCCACTGCCAGGCGCAGCATGTCTTCCTGCTGCGCTGCTTCATTCCAGTGCAGTTGCCCGCCGCTGTCGGCGCGCAGTACGGCGCGGGCGGCTTCTGCATCGCCATTGTTGACGGCGATGGCCAACTGGCCGATAGGACCGCCGAAACGGCGGCTCTGGCGCAGCATGACCGTCTGCTGCGCCAGGGCGCCGGCATTGCCGAGGAATTCGGGCGGGATGGCCTGGCCGGATGCCGCTGCCACAAAGGCCGCGGTGGCGGCGCCATAACCGCCGGCTTGCGCGTCATGGCACAAGTCCCCCAGCACCGAGCCCGCCTCCACCGATGCCAGCTGGTCCTTGTCGCCCAGCAGGACCAGGCGCGCGCCCTGCGGCAAGGCATCCAGCAGCGCCGCCATCATTTCCAGGTGCACCATCGAGGCTTCGTCGACGATCAGCACGTCCACGTCGAGCGGGTTGCCGGCGTTGTGGCGGAAGGCACGGGTGTCCGGGCGGGCGCCAAGCAGGGAATGCAGGGTGCGGGCGCCGCCCATGCGCTGCGCCAGTTCCCGCAGCGGCAATGCACCGCCAAGGCTTTGCTCCAGGTCTTCCAGCGCGCCGTCGATGGCTTGCTTCAGCCGCGCGGCGGCCTTGCCGGTAGGGGCTGCGAGCGCCACGCGCAGCTGGCCGGCCTTGGTGCCTTCGACCGCGAACAGCAAGGCAAGCAGCCGCGCTACCGTATAAGTCTTGCCGGTACCGGGTCCGCCGGTGATCACGGCCAGCCCGCCGCGCGTCGCGACTGCGCAGGCGATTTTCTGCCAGTCGGCGCCACCCTCGCGCGTGGCATGCGTGAACAGCCGGTCCAGCCATTCGCGCACCAGCGAGGGGGATGGTTCAGGGTGGCCTTGCGCCGCTTCGCCGGTGCCGGTGCGGGCACGCACGGCATCGGCCACGGTGTTTTCGTCCGACCAGTAGCGGCGCAGGTACAGGCGGCCGCCGGCCAGCACCAGCGGCTGGCCTGTGTCGGCGCCGCCAGGCCAGGCCAGCACTTGCGGGCAAGCCTGCAGGAATGCATGCCAGCCTGCCAGTCCTTGCGGCAGCTCGCCGGCTTCCTCGCACAGGCTTTGCCAGTCATCCTCGCCCCAGCCCAGCATGGCTGACGGATCGCCGGCCAGCGCCGACAGGTGCAGGCAGCTGTGGCCGCGGCCTTCGAGCTCGGACAGCAGCAGGCAGGCCAGTGCCAGCGGCGTGCCCGATGCGGGACTGCCGTCCGGCGCAAGCGAGGTGACGAAGCGTGCAAACACCGGCCCCAGCCGGCGCAGCATGCCGCCTTCGGCCAGCATGTCGGTATGTTCGTAAAAACTCATTGGCAAAGCCCGTCCAGTCCATCCAGCAGTTCCGCATCCGGCGGCAGCAGGTAGCAGCCGCGCGTCTGCTCATTGCCCACCCCGCGCAGGAAGTAGAAGATCGCGCCGCCCAGTTGCGTGGCCGGGTCGTAGGCCTCGCCCAGGCGCGTGCGCAGCAGGCGATGCAAGGCCAGCATGTAGATCGCTCCCTGCACGTCGTAGCGGTGCGCTGCCATGCCGTGCGCCAGGGCGGCCTTGTGGTAGGCCGCATCGCCGCCGCCCAGCGCGTTCGATTTGTAGTCCAGTACCCAGTAGCGGCCCTGGTGCTCGAATACCAGGTCGCAGAAGCCTTTCAGCATGCCGTGCAGCTCGCGCTGCGGCAGGCCGGGACGGGCAATGCCATCCAGCAGGTGCTGGCGGCACAGGTGATCCAGCTTCCCGGTGTCCAGGCGCTCGCTCGGGAACCAGAATTCCATTTCCGGCAGCAGTTGCCCGATCGCGTCCAGCGCGCTGCCAAGCGGCGGCAGTTCCGTGGTGGCGATCACGCGCAGCCATTCCAGGGTATCGGCCTCGCGATGGCCCCAGCCGGCACGCTTGATCTGGCGCGCGGCGCGTTCAGCGTAATGTTCCTGGTGGATCGAAGCAAAGCCATCGCGCGCCAGTGCCTCGAGCTGGTCATGCAGGAAGTTGCCGGGCACGGAGCCGCGCGGGAAGCGGTGCCAGGCCGTGTCTTCGATGCGCAGCGTTGCGCCCTCTTCTTCGCCTTCCAGCAGGGTCTCTTGCGAGGCGTGCATCGGCGCCGGCAGCGGCTCGCTGCCGCTGCGCCTTGCCAGCGAGGTGAAGCTGCCGACAGACCAGTCGCGCTCAAATTCGCCCTGGTAGGCCAGCGGTGCTTCCAGCGGCGGCGGTTCTACCGCGCGCGCCAGGCGCGTCACCGGCACGGAAGGCTCCAGCAAGGCGATGGAAATGGCATCGCAGTCTCCGCGCAAGCGCTGCCAGCTTTCCAGCAACTGGCCGGCAGGCAGCGGGTCGCCGCCTGTCAGCAGGTAGCCCAGGGCCGAGTCGTGCAGGGTATTTTCATCCTTCTTGCGCGCCGGCAGCGCGGCCACACCAAGCCACAGGAAATGCCGGGCCCGCGTCAGCGCCACGTAGAGCAGGCGCAGGTCTTCGCCGATGCGGGCGGCTTCCGCCGCCTCCTGGCCTTCGTCGGACAGGCGCATGTCGATGCGGCGCTCGCCGCCGGCATCGGTGTATTCGAAGAAGGTGCGGTTGCGCTTGTCGACCTTGCGCACGGTAACGGCAAACGGCAGGTACACCAGCGGATACTCCAGGCCCTTGGACTTGTGCACGGTGACCACTTTGACCAGCTCCGCGTCCGACTCCAGGCGCAGCACGCGCTCGTCGCCGCCGTCAGTCTCGTCGTCGATCTGTTCCGCCAGCCAGCGTATCAGCGCCTGCTCGCCTTCCAGCTGGCGGCTGGCCTGCTGCAGCAGCTCGGCCAGGTGCAGCAGGTTGGTCAGGCTGCGCTCGCCGCCTGGCCGCGCCAGCAATTGCGCCGGCAAGCCCAGGTCGTGGATGAAACGGCGCAGCATGGCCAGCACGCCCTGGCGCTGCCACACCACGTGCAACTCCTTGAGCTGTTCGACGCGGCGCTCCCAGGCCAGTTCGTCGGCCGAGAACTGGGCCAGTTCGGCCAGCGGCAGGTTGGCGGTGCGGGTGGCAAACGCGGTGCGCGCCAGCTGGCCATCGAGCGGATTGGCGACAGCCGAGAGCCAGCGCAGCATGTCCGCCGCTTCATCGCTGGAGAGCACCGAATCCTTGTCGGACAGGTAGACGCTCGGCACCAGGCGCCGTTGCAGCGAGCGGCGCACGGCGGCAGCTTCACGGCGGTCGCGTACCAGGATGGCGATGTCGGCCGGCTGCAGGCGCCTGAAGCCTTCGCTGCCCTGGAAGCCGGTAGCTGGATCGTTCAGGAGGCAGGCGACGTGCTCGGCGCACTGCTCCGCGAAGTATTCACGGTAGGCGTCGGCGCCCAGCTGTTCCGTTGTGCAGCCGGCCGTCAGCGCCTGGATATCGCCGGACGGGCCGACCAGCCGCTCCGCGCGGCCGCGCGCGCCCACCGCGTCGAACGGCAGCGGGTTGCCCTCGCCGGTGCGGTAGCGGAACGCCCCGCGCGCAAAGCCGCCCTGCCCGGCCACGCCTTCCGCATGCAGGAAGACCTGGTTGACCGCCGCCACGACCTGCGCGGTGGAACGGTAGTTGGTGCCCAGCTGGTAATGGCGCCCTTCGGTGGCGCGCCGCGCATCCAGGTAGCTGTGGATGTCGGCGCCGCGGAAGCCGTAAATCGACTGTTTCGGGTCGCCGATCAGGAACAGGCCAAGATCCGGGTCATTGGCGGCCACCTGGTACAGCAGGTTGAAAATGCGGTACTGGCTCGGGGCCGTATCCTGGAATTCATCGACCATCGCCACCGGATATTGCGTGACGATGCGCTGGCGCAGCGCCGCTCCGTTGCCGCCTTCCAGCGCGCTGCGCAGGCGCTCGAGCATGTCCGCGAAGCCGAACAGGCGCTGCTGGCGTTTCAACTCCTCCATGCGGGCGGCAATCGTGGTGGCAGCGTGGCGCAAGACGTGGTGGCGCAGCGGCTCGATGGCATCCAGCGCGCGCCGCAGGGGCGCTATTTCTTCGAAATCGGCCGGGATGTCGGGAGCGAAGCCTTTGGCGCAGGCGTCGATCATGCCGGCCGGAGTCAGGCGGAACCAAGGCGTAGCGTTCATGTCCGGCTCCGCCAGCGCAGGGTCGGCGGCCCAGTCGCGCAAGGCAGCAAACCATTTTGCGACGGAATCGGCGCGCAGCTTGGTGCCGTTGAAGCATTTCGGATTGGCCTCGCGCTGGGCTGCGATCCAGCTTTCCATGCGGTTCGCCCGTTCTGCCCAGCCTTGCTTGAGGCCGGCCAGCGCGGCTTGCTGTTCACTTTGAATGCGGCCGATCATCGCGCCCAGCGGCTCCTTGCCGGCCAGCCCGGCGGCATCAGGCCTGCGCGCGAGGTCGCGCACGCTGTGGTCAAGTGCCGACACGTCGCGGCAGGCGCCAAGCAGCACGCGCAGTGCCTGCTCGCCCAGCGGATAGACCTGCTGGCGCCAGTAATCGTGCACCGCGTCTTCATACAGCGCCGCCTCGTCGCTGAGCAATTCTTCGTCGAACAGGTTGCCGCTGTCGAAGGCGTGTTCGCGCAACATGCGCTGGCACCAGGCGTCGATGGTGAAGATCGCCGCCTCGTCCATCGTTTCGGCTGCCAGTTGCAGGCGATACGCTGCCTGCTGGCGCGCCGCCTGGTCGGGCAACTCTTCCAGCAGCGCATCCAGGTAGGCATCGGGCGCCAGCGGCGTTTCGGCGCGGAAGTAGGCTGCCGCTTCCACCAGGCGTTCGCGCACCCGGTTGGACAGCTCGCGCGTGGCCGCGCGCGTGAACGTCATCACCAGGATTTCATTCGGCATCAGCGGCCGGCGGTAGGCGTTCCCGCCACCATGGCCAAGCACCAGGCGCACGTAGAGGGCGGCAATGGTCCAGGTCTTGCCGGTGCCGGCGCTGGCTTCGATCAGGCGCGATCCGTGCAGCGGGAAATCGAGCGGATTCAGCGCGATGCTCATTCCCCGCCCTCCGCTTCGCCCTCGATCGGCTGCACCGCTACCGACTGCGCCAGCCAGTCCGCCAGCGGCTGGGACAACGCGCGGCTTTTCTCCGCAAACCCTGCTTGCGCAGCCAGGGCGGCATAGTCAGGCCACAACCGGGCCAGGCACGGGTCTTCGTTTTCGCCGGAGAGCTCGAAGCCGCCGTCGTAAACACTACGCGGGTCGCCTTCCATCACCAGCGCGAGCCCGGTCTTGCACGCTGCCGGCAAAGGCCGGTCCATGCCCTCCACCCATAGTTCCACAATGCGGGTCAGGACCGCATGCGCGGCGTGCGGCTCAAGCGGCTCCATGACGACGATCGCGTCGCGCGCCACCAGGAAACCGGTCACCGGGTGGCCCTGCGCAGCTGCCGCGAGCTGGCGCAGCCACATCGGAATCAATTTTTCGCCACGAAGCGCGCCGGACTTGTCGCACACCCGCGAGGACATTTGCATCAGCCAGGCCGTAGCGCCCTGGGCACGATGCAACTGGTCGATCCAGTCTTCCAGCGGCAGGCCGGCCAGTTCCAGCTGGATCGCCAGCTTCGGCGCATCCTCGGCATAGGTCCCGCGCAGGGACAGCCACGCCGTGCGGACCGGCACCAGCTCGTCGACCAGTTCCTCCAGCACGCGGTCGCCGATCAGGCCGATCGGCAGCACGCCCTGGCGCCGCAGGCGCTGGCCGCGCTCCTGCAAGCTGGCGCGCACGTCCTCCACAGCCTCCATCTCGCCGCTGTCCGCCAGCATTGCATCTTCCAGGGTGTAGCGTTCCAGGCCATCGAGCTGGAAAGGCTCTTCATCCTCGCCCACCATCGCCGATTCGGCAAAGTAGACCCCCAGGCGCTGGCGGAAGAAATGGCGCACCGGCTGGCGCAGGAAGGCAGCCAGTGTCGAGAGCCGCAGCCGGAAACCCTCTTCCACCTCGTACGGCGGCAACGGCGCCGCGCCGGCATCGGCGTCGCCGTCCTCGTGCGCTGCGCGCCATTCGCCGGCGAACGTCAACAGGCCGCCGCGCTCGAAGTAGGCCCGGCTGAAAGGCTGCAGCGCGTGCAAGGTGGTGCGGGCGGCCAGGTCCAGGCCCCAGCCGGCGTGCAGGTAGTCGCGCAACTGGGCCACCAGCACCGATGGCGGCTGTTCGCTGTTGTCGCGCACATTGCGGCCGACCCAGCTCACATACAGCTTATCGCGCGCCGCCAGCACGGCTTCCAGCATCAGGTAGCGGTCGTCGTCGCGGCGCGAGCGGTCGCCTGGACGCGCCATGCCGGGCAAGGCCAGCAGGTCGAAATCGGCGCGGCTGGCGCGGCGCGGGAAATCGCCATCGTTCATGCCCAGCAGGCACACCACGCGGAACGGCACCGCGCGCATCGGCATCAGGGTGCAGAAGGTAACGCCGCCCGACACGAACTGGTGCTCCAGCGACGGTTCGTCAAGGCCGCCCATCCAGGCTTCGCGCAGGGTTGCCAGCGGAACCTCTTCGTCGAAGCCGGCGTCTTCGCAGGTCTCCAGCCATTTATCCAGCGCGTCGTCCAGGCGCGCCAGCGTCAGGCGGTCGGTCTCGTCGCGGTCGCTGAAGAAGCCGGCCAGCAGCAGTCGCGCCTGTTCAGCCCACTCGGCCGGACGGCGCGCCATCCCAAGGCGTTCGCGCCAGGCCAGCAAGGCTTCGATCAATTGCGCCAGCGAGCCGGCCAGGGCCGCGTCCAGCCCGCCCACTTCCGAATACGGTTCGACGCCTGCATAGGCCGCGCCGTTGCCGGCTGCATAACCGAGCAGCATGCGGCGCACGCCGAACAGCCAGGCATTCTGTTCGCCCGCCGGCGCCAGGCCCAGGCCCGCCCGGTGTCCGGCATCCAGGCCCCAGCGCACGCCGGCGCCTTCGATCCACTGGCCGAGCTTCGGCAAATCGTCTTCGGACAGCCCGAATCGGCGCGCCAGTGCCGGCACGTCCAGCAGGTCGCGCACCTCGCTCTGGCGGCAGCGCTGCTGCGGCAGCCGCAGCAGCCATTCCAGCGCCACCATCAACGGATTGACGCTGCGGTCGTTCACGTCGCCGATTTCGTGCGGAATGAAGCGCGGGTCGTGACGGCGGTGCTGGCCGAACACGGCGCGGATCGAGGCGGTGAAGACATCGATGTCCGGCACCATCACCACCACGTCGCGCGGCCGCAGGGAAGGATCGGCGGCGAACATGGCCAGCAACTGGTCGTGCAGGATTTCGACTTCGCGCTGCACGCTGTGCGCCACGTGGAACTCGATCGAACGGTCGCTGTCCTCGGGAGGAATTTGCGGATGCTCGGCCAGCGGCAGCATGTCGCGCACGGCGGCCTGCACCTGCGCCAGCAGGGATTCGCCTGCTTCGTCGCCGAACAGGTCCACCCGCAGCTTGTCGTCGCGCCCTTCCAGGTCGCTGGCGGTGTCGAATTCGTCCAGCATGCGGATGTAGTCGCGTCCCTGGCGGCCCCAGCTTGCCAGCAGCGGGTGGCTGTGCGCGTGCAGCGCTTCCAGCGGCACCGCCGACAGGTCGATATCCTTGCGCGCCGCGTGGCGGTGGCGCGCCGCGCGCAGCAGGTCACGCCCTTCGATGATGTCGCCCCAGTAGTAGCGGCAGGGATTAGGCACCGCGATCACCACCTGGGTGAAGCGCGCCAGCGAGGCCATGGCCTGCAAGGTCTGGTAAGGCAGCGCCGAGACACCGAACAGCACGATGCGGCGCGGCAGGCGGCCCAGCGGCGCATCGCCGCGCTGCACCGCCTCGACGAAAGCAGCATGCACGCTGGCGCGCCCCAGGCCGCGCTCTTCTTCCGGCACGCTGGCCGCCACGGCACGCCATAACTCGGCCTGCCAGCGCTGGTCGGCCGCCAGCGGCACCGCCTCGCCGCGCGCATTGCGCAACTGGTCGCGGCCGGCAGCCCAGTCTTCCAGCCAGTCGGCGCGGTACACCTGGTACTGGTCGAACAAGTCGGCCAGGCGTTCGGCCAGTTGCAGGCGGCGCTCCGGATCGCCGTCGCGCAGGAAATGGCGCAGCGGCGCAAAAGCCTCCTGCGCCAGCAATTGCGGCAGCAGGCGCATCAGGCGCCAGGTCAAAGGTCCCTTGTCGAAGGCGGAAATCGGCGGCACGCGCGCGTGGCCCAGCATGCCCCGGTAGATTTCCCACAGCAGCCGCGCCGGCAGCGCAACGCGGGTGGCGCCGCACAAGCCCGTTTCCTCCGCCAGCGCGATCTTCAGCCATTCCGCCACCCCGTTCGACTGCACCAGGAAGATCTCCTGCTCCAGCGGCGCCAGCGGATGTCCACGCAACCACTGGAACACGGCGCTGCGCAGCTCTTCGAGCTGGTTGCCGTGCAAAATCAGGAGTCCGGGTTGAATGCTCTGGGCCATGTAGAAGCAGCAAAATAGCGTGGAACGCCATTATCGCCGCAAAGACGGCTATCCGGGAATATTGGCGTTCATTTCTTGCGCAATATGCTCGCGCAGGTGGTCCAGCAAAGGCTGCATCTGGCCGACGATCGCGCGGGCGCGGTCGATGCCGTCGGCTGGCGTCATTTTTTCCAGCGCCAGGCACAGGTCCGCAAAACTCATGGCCCCCACCGCGCGCGCTGAAGACTTGATGCGGTGGCCCAGCTCGGATAGCCGAACGATATCGCCCGCCTCCAGTGCGACCTGTACTTCTCGCAAGCCATCCTGCGCCGAATCGATGAACATATTGGCGTACTTGCGCATCTTTTCCGGCTTGTTGCCGAAGGTCTGGGCCAGGGCACGCAGGTCGAACAGCTCCGGCTCGCCGCCAGCGCCGGCATCCGCCGCGGCGGCAGGTTCAGGCGCCGGCGCGGGCGCCGGTTGCGGCAGCGGCTGGCCCGGCGTGGTGGTGCTGCGCACCTGCGCCACGCGGCCCTCCGCCGCGCGCTGGCTCATCCACTTGGACAGAACCGAGAACAGCAGGTTCGGCGCAATCGGCTTGGTCACGAATTCGTCCATGCCGGCGGCCAGGCAGCGCGCCTGGTCCTCGCGGCCGGCGTTGGCGGTCATGGCGATGATCAGGGTCCCGGACAGCTTCGGATGGGCGCGGATGATGCGCGTGGCCTCGTAACCGTCCATCACCGGCATCTGCACGTCCATCAGCACACAGTCGAAATGCTCTTTCATCAACAGGTCAATGGCTTCCTTGCCGTTGTTGGCCACCACCACCGTGGCGCCGGCGTCTTCCAGCAACTCCTGGCCCACTTGCTGGCTGAAGATATTGTCTTCGACCAGCAGGATGGAGGCGCCGTGGATCGGCGCCAGCATGTCCGGCTGCAGCGCATTGGTGTCGGCGGCTTGCAGCAGGTGGGTCCCCTTTTGCAGCTTGGCTGTAAACCAGAAGGTTGAACCTTTGCCTGGCTCGCTTTCCACGCCGACCGTACCGCCCATCAGCTCGGCAAGCTGCTTGCTGATCACCAGGCCCAGGCCCGTGCCGCCGTATTTGCGGGTGGTCGAGGTGTCGCCCTGGTGGAAGGACTGGAACAGGCTCGATACCTGGGCCGGCGTCATGCCGATGCCGTTGTCCTGCACCTCGAAGCGCACCACGGTGTAGTTGTCGCGATCCTCGACCGGCCGCGCGCGGATGTAGATCTTGTTGTTCTCAGAGAACTTGATGGCGTTGCTAGTGAAGTTCAGCAGCACCTGCTCCAGCCGCAACGGGTCGCCGCGCAACTGGTGCGACAGGCCCGGCCAGATTTCAAACACCAGCTCCAGCCCTTTGCGGCTGGCCGCATCGCCCAGTTGGCCGGAAATATTGGTCAGCAGCGACTCCAGTGCGAAGTCCAGCACTTCCAGGTCCAGCTTGCCGGCCTCGATCTTGGAGAAGTCCAGGATGTCGTTGATGATGCCCAGCAGGTGCTGGCCCGAATGGTAGATCTTTTGCAGGTAATCCTTCTGCTTCGGATTGGTCGCGCCCTTCAGCGCCAGGTGCGCCATGCCGATCACGGAATTCATCGGCGTGCGGATCTCATGGCTCATATTGGACAGGAAATCGCTCTTGGCCTGGTTGGCTGCGCGCGCCTGCTCTTTCAGCATGTGCAGCTCGGTGACATCGGTCGACAGCGCGATCACCACCGTGACATCCTTCTCCAGCCGCACGGGCGCCTTCACCGTCCACAGGTGGTGCACCACGCCGTGGCGATCGGTGTAACTCGCTTCACCCGAGCGCTTCTGGCGGTCCGTCAGCACCACATGATCTTCCAGCCAGGCGTCGTCAGCTTCGCGCTTGCGCATCACTTCGATGTCCAGGCGGCCGATAATATCCTCCACCGGCAAGCCGATCACTTCCGCCATCTTGGCATTGACGTAGACGTAGCGGCGGTCCTGGTCCTTCATGTAGACATGCGCCTCCACGTTATCGAGCACGCTATCGAGCAGGCGGCGCTGCTCGAGCGCATTGCGGCGTTGCGAATACATGGTGAACAGGTAGCCGTAAATCAGCAGCGTGCCGGCAAATCCCGTGACCAGCGCCAGGTAGGGAATCCAGCGGTCGAAGCCGACGATCATCGCGTCCTTGCGCGCATAGAACTGGGCTTTCCACAGACTGCCGTTGAAATCGATCGGCAGCACCGAGATGAAATAGTCGCCGGGATCGCCCGGCAATGCAGCCGGCTTGTCGATCGAACCGTTATCGTTGAAGAGCAGCCGGTCGTCCGCTTCGATGGTCAGGTTGCGCTTTTCGGGATCGGTGGACGCGTCCGAGTACAGGATCATGTGCACCTGGCGGTCCGCCATCTCGTCGATGGCGCCCTGGATCAGCTTGGACACCGAAAAGCCGATGCCGACCGTGCCGATAAAGTTGGCACGGCGGCTGTTCACATCGTCCACCGGCATGCCGCGCTTGTAGACCGGCAGGCGCATGCCGAGCCCGATATGCGGCACCGGCTGCTTGAGCAGCACCGGCTGGCCGGACGCGCTGATCTCGCCCGTGTCGCGCGACAGCTGCATGGCACGGTCGATGGCTGGATTGGCGGTGATATCGACGCCAAACTTTTCCATCATCAAGCCCATCGGCTCCAGGTAAGTCAGGGGCGCATACTGTTCGCGCTTGCCGGGCGGCTTGATGTCGAATTTGGGATAGCCGCCGGGCGCCAGGCTGGTATCGGCCCGTACCGCGGCCACGAAGGCGTCGCGCTCCGCATGCGGCACGTTCGGCGCATAGTTGATTGCCTCAAGTGCCGGGTAGTGCTTGCTGATGTTCAGGGTCGTCACATACTGCCGGAATTGCAGACGGGTGACATGGTCGGATGTCTGGAACAGCGCCACCAGCCCGCGCACCACGTCCGAATAGGCTTTCACGCGCGCCGAAATACTGTACTGGGTGGCCCTGTTCAAATTGTCAAAGCGCAGTTGCGCCTCGTCCTCCACCGTATTGGAGGTAACGGCGTACAAGGTCGCGCCAACGGCGGATGCCAATGACAGGCCGAGCAGCCATAGCAAGATCCGCCCGCCTCCCAGGCCACGCCACTTACGCCTCATCCATTGAGAAAAGTCTTGCATTTGAGCAGCATACTATTAAAGCAGCCCTGAACGGAACCAATTCATATCCCCCTGGTCCAAAGCGCGACAGGAGGGCTCATCATGAAAAATGGATTCCACATCTTACCGGCATCCCGGGCTTGCCGGAATTTCCTAGCCTGCATGCATTTCGCGGGCATCGGCCTAGCAGCGCCCGCCAGCGCCGCCCCGCCCCGCCCGCCGGCCCCGCCACCCGCGCCGGTATTGGAACACCGTGAATTCGATGCCATGCTGGAGGCCGCTTTTCAGCCCTCTTCACCAGGCGCGAGTCGGACTTTCATAGTGCACTTTACACTTCCCGGTGCAAATGCGGCGCGCCGCGTGAACTGGACTTTGGGCCTGTATCGGCCAGATGGCGGCCTGGTCCGCCAGTGGCGCGGACGCCACGTCTTGCGCGGAGAAAGCGGCCAGGCAGCGGTGACATGGCGCGCGCCGGCCGCCCTGCCAACAGGAATCTACGTGTTGCGCCTGCAAACAGGCAATATCCGCCAGCAGCGCCCGATTGCGGTTGGCCAGCCGGCGCTGGTGCAAGCTCCCGCCGGCGTGGCAATGGACCGCACCGGGGCGGCGCGCCTTGACGGCCTCGCCTTCGACATTGTGTACGGCAACCTCCACAGCCAGACCAACCATAGCGACGGCGGCGGCGATCCCGCTAGCTGCCACGGCGCCCAGGCGCCTCGCACAGGCGCTTACGGCCCCGAAGACGCCTACCAGTTCGCCCGGCAGCACGGCCTGCAATTCCTGCTCACGTCGGAGCACAACCATATGTACGACGCCAGCGAAGGCAGCGATCCCAATGCGGACCCGCTGGCCGCGCGCCAGCTATACCGCATGGGCATTGCCAGCGCCGAGCAGTACAGCGCCCGGCACCCCGGATTTGTCGCGATGTACGGCATGGAATGGGGCGTCATCAGCGGCGGTGGCCACCTCAACATCCTGAGCAGCCCTGCACTGCTGGGATGGGAACGCAGCGCCAGCGGCGAACCCTTTGCCGACGTGGTAACGCCGAAAAACGACTACGCCGCCTTGTACACGCTGATGAAGGACCAGGGCTGGCTGGGCCAGTTCAACCATCCGGGCCGCGGCCAGTTCCCGATCAACGGCAAGCCGCTGGCCTTCAGCGCAGATGGCGGCGCCGTCATGGCCCTGTGCGAAGTCATGAACAGCAACGCCTTCTCGAAACGCCTTGACGAGGGCGAGCCACGCCACAGCTTTTACGAAGAAGCCTGCGGCAAGTTGCTGGAAGCCGGCTACCGGCTGGCATTCAGCAGCGACCAGGACAACCACTGCGCCAACTGGGGCGCCTCCTACAGCAACCGCACCGGCATCCTGCTGCCCGCCGGCACGACGCCGAGCGTCGACGCGCTGCTCGAGGCCATCCGCGCCCGCCGTGTGTTCGCGACGATGGACAAACAGGCCGCCATTGCGCTTACCGCCAACGGCAACCTGATGGGCGCCCAAATGGACAACCGTGGCCCGCTCCAACTGCAAGTGCATTACACCAGCACGGCCGGGCGCGGCATCGCAGCGCTGGACATCATCGAAGGCGTGCCGGGCCGCGGCGGCGAAGCAAAGCCCCTGCCTGGCGTGAACGCGATGCTGCATAGCGTCACCCCGCAGCCCGGCCCACATTTTTACTACGCCCGCATCACGCAAGACGACGGCAAGCAGTTATGGTCAGCCCCGGTCTGGGTCAATCAACGCTGATGCGGACCGGGTTGATTTCGCGCGCCAGCATCTGCCGCACCGTTTCCGCTTCTTTGCGGGCAATGGCCGGTACTTGCTGGCGGCGCTCGCACTCCGCCAGCAGTTGCTGTGCCGCCTGGGAATCCAGTTTTGCCCCATCGGGCGACAAGCGCAGCAAACCGTACCGCACTGCCACCTTGCACAGGCCGGCGCTATCTTGTGCCGCCAGCAATTGCGCCGGCTCGAGGGCACGTGCCGCCTCCAGGTCCGCCGGTGCACAAGAGCCGCCGAGGCGGAAATCCAGCGCTGCCAGCATCGGCGCCGCCGGCAGCAATGCCTGCGCCTCCTCGACCGAAAACGGACCGGCAGCACCGCATGCGGACAGAACGCGCCCGATCGCACGCGGCTCGCCCAGTTTCGCTGCAGCCCGCGTCCAGCGGAGTGCCTCGGCCGGCTGGCGTTTGTCGAAATACTCCACCAGCGCCGCCATCGCAGCCAGGTCGCCACGCCCCGCGGCTGCCTGCGACTGCGCCAGGCAATAGGGACTGAATTGGGAAGGCGGCTGCTGCGCACAAGGCACACTGCCGCGTTCCTTTAACCGCTGGTAATACCAGGCGCCGCCGGCCACAGTTGACAATACCATCACGGCGGCCAGCGCCAGGACCTTCGTTTTGCGTTCAATCTTCATTCTCGGCATTCTACGTGCGCCAGCGCTGCGCACCAATGCGTTACACTTAGCGAAAATAAACAAGGAGTTAAAAAATGCGTTGGGAAGGTAACCGGGAAAGCGATAACGTCGAAGATCACCGTGGCGAAGGCGGCGGTGGCGGCGGCTTCGGTTTCGGCGGCCGATCGATCGGGATCGGCACGATTGTGGTGGCACTGATCGGCGGCTGGGTATTGGGCGTCAACCCCATGACCATCCTCGGCCTGCTGAGCGGCGGCGGCCCCGTCCAGGTAAGCCAGCAGCAGCAACAGCGCCCGCGCACCGAAGCCAATGACCGCGAATACAAATTGATGAAAGTCGTGCTGGCCGACACGGAAGACGTCTGGACCGACCTGTTCCGCCGCAACGGCGGCACCTACCAGATGCCCAAGATGAAGGTCTTCACCGGCGCGATCCAGACCGCCTGCGGCACCGGCCGCTCCGCCACCGGGCCGTTCTACTGCCCCGGCGACCAGGACATCTACATCGACCTCGACTTCTTCCGCCTGCTGGAGCAGCGCTTCCGAGCGCCCGGCGAATTCGCCCAGGCCTATGTGGTAGCGCACGAAGTCGGCCACCATGTGCAAAACCTGATGGGCTTGAGCGACAAGGTGCATAACGCCCAGCGCAACGCCTCCGAACGCCAGGCCAACGCCCTGTCGGTGCGCCTGGAACTGCAGGCCGACTGCTTCGCCGGCGTCTGGGCCTACCACGCCAACCGCGCCCGCAGCATCATCGAGAAAGGCGATGTGGAAGCAGCCTTGAACGCTGCCACCGCCATCGGCGACGACGCGCTGCAAAAGCAGTCGGGCGGCGAAGTGATGCCGGACTCCTTCACCCACGGCAGCTCGGCACAGCGCGTGCGCTGGTTCACCCGCGGCATCGAATCGGGCGAGATCGCCCAGTGCAATACCTTCGAAGCCCGCCAGCTCTGATTATTTCGCCAGGTTGCCGACCAGGGGCGTCCGGTAATCCAGGTCCTTTTCGTTGAACTGCAGGACGCCCCGCTGCAAGTCGGTATTGATGAAGACTTCGCTGTACTGCCCCTCCGAGCCGTCGCCCTGGAAGAAGAACTTCATCCGGGTCGGCGCAGCCGCCATGTGGGCCGGATCGCTCCCCAGCCCCACCACTTCAGCCTCCACGCTGGCCTTTGCCTGCCGGCCGGCTGCACGCAGGCCATACAGGCGCGCCAGCGCCGCGACGAAACGGTCGGTATCGCCGCCCGTGCTCACAAAGCGCCCGGTTCCCCAATAGACCGATTGCTCCGAGCCTTCGAGCCGCTGCGCCTTCCAGTTCGGGTGGAACTCGATGGCAAAACCGATGGCTTGCCCATCCAGGCTGCCCTGCACCACTACGCTGCGCGTCCCGTCCTTGAGCTGCTCGATTTTTTGTACCGGGAACTCAAGGTCGACGAAACCCTCTTCTTTGGCGACCTTGACGGCCGGCGCCGCAGCGTGGGAAACGATCGCAAACGCGCCAAGGGCCGCGGCGATGATGGACTTCTTCAATTCGGTCTCCGGCAGGAAAACGATTAGTGTAGAGTAATCGCATTCCAAAGAACAGGAGCGGCAATGCGTTCGTATCGCAAAATGGCATCTGGCGTAGTACTGGGTCTGGCGGCAGCCGGCGGCGCGCAAGCGCAGAAAACCGATCCCTATCTGTGGCTGGAGGACGTGGGCGGCGACAAGGCGCTGAGCTGGGTCAGGGAGCAGAACGCCGTCGCCCTGAAGGAATTGCAGGCCCAGCCCGAATATCCAGCCATCCACGAACGCCTTAAAACCATCCTCAATTCCAAGGAGCGCATCCCCTACGTCACCAAACACGGCGATTACTACTACAACTTCTGGCGCGATGCCCAGCACACGCGCGGCATCTGGCGCCGCACCACGCTGGAGCAATACCAGAAAGCCGAGCCGCAATGGGAGACCGTGCTCGACATCGACAAGCTTGCCGCCGATGAAAACGAAAACTGGGTCTGGCACGGCGTCTCCTGCCTGTACCCGAAAGGCGAACAATGCCTGGTGCAGCTATCGCGCGGTGGCGGCGATGCGCACGTAGTGCGCGAATTCGACGTCGCCAGGCGCAGTTTCGTCACCGGCGGCTTCAACCTGCCGGAAGCGAAAAGCGATATCGGCTGGATCGACGCCGACACCATCTTCGTCTCAACCGACTTCGGCGAAGGCAGCATGACCACTTCCGGCTATCCGCGCATCGTCAAGGAATGGAAGCGCGGCACCCCGCTGTCGGCGGCGGCCACACTGTATGAAGCCAGGGCGGAAGACCTGGGCGTCGGCGCCTACAAGGACTTCACGCCCGGCCACAGCTACCAGTTCATCAACCGCCAAATCGGCTTCTACGCCAGCGAACTGTTCGTGCGGGAAGGCGACCGGCTGGTCAAGATCGACAAACCGGACGACGCCAACGCCTACACCGTGCGCGACCAGTTGATCCTCGACCTGCGCTCCGACTGGAGCGTCAACGGCGCCACCTACAAGCAAGGCTCGCTGCTGGCGGCCGACTTCAAGCGCTTCATGGCCGGCGAGCGTCAGCTCGAAGTACTGTTCACGCCAACGCCAAGCAGTTCGCTCGACGGCGTCTCCGCCACCCGCTCGGCGCTGCTCCTGAATGTGCTCGACAACGTGAAGAACCGCCTGGTCGAACTGCGCCACGCGGACGGCAAATGGCAGCGGCGCGACGTCGACGCGCCGGCCTTCGGCACGCTTGCACTGCAAGCGCTCGACCCGATCGAATCCGACCAGTACCTCCTGACGGTGACGGACTTCCTGACCCCGACCACGATGTACCTGGCCCACGCCGGCAGCGACGAACGCAGTTCGCTGAAGTCCCTGCCCGCCTACTTCGACGCCAGGCCCTACACCGTGCAGCAGCATATGGCCGTATCGAAGGACGGCACCAGGGTGCCCTACTTCATCCTGATGAACAAAAAGGCCAGGCTGAACGGCAAGAACCCCACCGTGATGTACGGCTACGGCGGCTTTGAAGTATCGATGAAGCCCTTCTACAGCGGCACCACCGGCGAGGCATGGCTCAAGCAGGGCGGCGCCTACGTGCTGGCCAACATCCGCGGCGGCGGCGAATTCGGCCCGCGCTGGCACCAGGCCGCCCTGAAAGAAAACCGCCAGCGCGCCTTCGACGATTTCATCGCCGTCGCACAGGACATCATCAAGCGCAAGATCACCAGCCCGCGCCACCTCGGCATCATGGGCGGCAGCAACGGCGGCCTGCTGGTCGGCGCCGCGCTGACCCAGCGCCCCGACCTGTTCAACGCCGTCGTCTGCCAGGTGCCGCTGCTCGACATGCAGCGCTACAGCAAGCTGCTCGCCGGCGCTTCCTGGATGGGCGAATATGGCGATCCGGACGACCCCGCGCAATGGGCTTATATCAGCCAGTACTCGCCCTACCAGAACGTCTTCAAGGACAAGCACTACCCGCGCGTGCTGTTCACCACCTCCACCCGCGACGACCGCGTCCACCCCGGCCACGCGCGCAAGATGGTGGCCAAGATGAAAGACCAGGGCCACGACGTGCTGTACTGGGAAAACACGGAAGGCGGCCACGCCGGCGCCGCCAACAACGACCAGCAAACCCAGATGTGGGCCCTGACCTACGCCTTCCTCCTCGAACAGTTGAAATAAATTCGGGGTCAGGTCTGTCATTTGGACAGTCACCGCGCACCTTTGATCCAAATCAAAACACCCGTCTCGAATACTTCGCCGGCGGGTGTTTTCGCAGTTTTTGCGCCATCGCAATTAATCATGGTGGAAAGGGGCATAGACTCTTTCCATGAACCGACCACTGAGAATCCATCTCAGCGATGCCCTTTACCACATCACTGCACGCGGAGATCGCAAAGACCGCATTTTTCGGTCCGATAGCGACCGGTTGACCTGGCTTACGCTGTTAGGTCAGACTTGTGACCGCTTCAATTTGAATGTGTTGGCTTACTGCCAGATGACCAACCACTTTCATATTTTGCTTGAGACAGCTGACGGCCACCTTTCACGAGGCATGCGACACCTGAACGGGAGCTATTCGCAGTACTTCAATCGCGCCCATGGGCTAGTCGGACACGTATTCCAGGGGCGTTTCAAGGCAATTATCTGCCAGCGCGAGCTTTACATGAAGGAAGTGGCGCGGTACATCGAACTCAATCCCGTGCGCGCGAAAATGGTGGCCTGTCCTTCTACGTGGCCATGGAGCAGCTATAGCGCAACGATAGGTTTACTTGACGGGCCAGCGTGGCTACGATCCGATGTTCTGCTCTCACATTTCGATACGAATAAGCGTGAAGCTCGGCAAGCATACGCAGAATTCGTTGCCGCAGGCATCGGCAGACCTAGTCCCTTTGCGTCGGTCTCGAACCAGCTCTTGCTTGGGGACGAGGAATTCTGCGCACGTGCCGTTGGTAGTTACTCGGAAGGTGATTTAATGGAGGTCAAGCGCTCCCAACGGCGGGCACTGGCACGCCCGTTGCAGGAATATTTCGCGGAATATCGGGATCCGAAGGAAGCCATGGCGCGCGCCTACCGCTCGCTTGCCTATTCAATGCCAGAAATTGCCAGATACGCACGAGTATCCGTCAAAACCGTCAGCCGAGCGATCAACGCTTTTGAAGGAACGTATTGAGAGAAATCAAAGGTGTGCTGGGGCTGTCCAATTGACAGACCTGACCCTGAATTTTCTCCGGCGATTCACCCCTCCCAATCGTGCGCATGGGAATATTGCATCTCGTTATGCTAAGGAAAATGTTTCCGTGCGCGTTGCATAGTTGACAAAGTGAAGCATTTGCTCACGTTTTCACTTGACTGGCGCTCCTGCCGGAGTGACATTAAGCCTTCCCTTCGCAATCCATCTTCATACCTGAGGTAGCGTCGAATGAACGACATGACCGAACTGCCGGAAGAGCTGGACCTCAAGCTGATCCTGTCCACCCTGATGGCCCTGAAAAAAGGTGACTTCTCGGCGCGCCTGCCGTCTGACTGGACAGGCGTCTCGGGCAAGATCGCCGACACCCTCAACGACATCATCGAGACCAATGAGCGCATGGTGAAGTCGGTGACGGAGGTTAGCCGCGTGGTGGGCCGCGAAGGCCGCTTGACGCAGCGGGCAACCGTGCACGTTTCCGGTGGCTGGGCGACCATCATCAGCGCCGTCAACACGCTGATCGATGACCTGGTGCGCCCGACCACCGAAATGGCGCGCGTGATCGGCGCGGTGGCAAAGGGCGACCTGTCGCAAACCATGGCGCTGGAGGTCGACGGCCATCCGCTGAAGGGCCAGTACCTGCGCGCGGCAATGACTGCGAACACCATGGTGGAGCAGCTGACTTCCTTCTCGTCCGAAGTGACCCGCGTGGCGCGCGAGGTCGGTACCGAGGGCAAGCTGGGCGGCCAGGCGCAGGTGAAAGGCGTGGCCGGCACCTGGAAGGACTTGACCGACTCCGTGAACTCGATGGCGGGCAACCTGACCTCCCAGGTGCGTAACATCGCCGAGGTGACCACGGCGGTGGCGAACGGCGACTTGTCCAAGAAGATTACCGTCGACGTGCGCGGCGAGATCCTGCAGCTGAAAGACACCATCAACGTGATGGTGGACCAGCTGCGTTCCTTCGCATCGGAAGTGACCCGCGTGGCGCGCGAGGTGGGTACCGAGGGCAAGCTGGGCGGCCAGGCTTATGTGCCGGGCGTCGGCGGCACCTGGAAGGACTTGACCGATAACGTGAACTTCATGGCGTCCAACCTGACTGGCCAGGTGCGTAATATCGCGGCGGTGACGACCGCGGTGGCGAACGGTGACCTGTCCAAGAAAATCACCGTGGACGTGAAGGGCGAGATCCTTGAACTGAAAAACACCATCAACGTGATGGTGGACCAGCTTTCCTCCTTCGCATCCGAGGTGACCCGCGTGGCGCGCGAAGTGGGTACCGAGGGCAAGCTGGGCGGCCAGGCGCAGGTGAAAGGCGTGGCCGGTACCTGGAAAGACTTGACCGACTCCGTGAACTCGATGGCGGGTAACCTGACCTCCCAGGTGCGTAACATCGCGGAGGTGACCACCGCAGTGGCAAACGGCGACTTGTCCAAAAAGATCACGGTGGACGTGAAGGGCGAGATCCTGGAACTGAAAAACACCATCAACGTGATGGTGGACCAATTGAACTCCTTCGCATCCGAGGTGACCCGCGTGGCGCGTGAGGTCGGTACCGAGGGCAAGCTGGGCGGCCAGGCGAACGTGTCCGGTGTCGGCGGCACCTGGAAGGACTTGACCGACAACGTGAACTTCATGGCCTCCAACCTGACGGGCCAGGTGCGTAACATCGCGGAGGTGACGACCGCGGTGGCAAACGGCGACCTGTCCAAGAAGATCACCGTGGACGTGAAGGGCGAGATCCTGGAGCTGAAAAACACCATTAACGTGATGGTGGACCAACTGTCGTCGTTTGCATCGGAGGTGACGCGCGTGGCGCGTGAGGTCGGCACCGAGGGCAAGCTGGGCGGCCAGGCTTATGTGCCGGGCGTGGGCGGTACCTGGAAGGACTTGACCGACAACGTGAACTTCATGGCGTCGAACCTGACGGGCCAGGTGCGTAATATCGCGGCGGTGACCACCGCCGTGGCGCGCGGCGACCTGTCGAAGAAAATTACCGTGGACGTGAAGGGCGAGATCCTTGAGCTGAAAGACACCATCAACGTGATGGTGGACCAGTTGTCTTCCTTCGCTTCGGAGGTGACCCGCGTGGCGCGCGAGGTCGGTACCGAGGGTAAGCTGGGCGGCCAGGCCAACGTGTCCGGCGTGGCCGGCACCTGGAAGGACTTGACCGAGAACGTGAACCAGTTGGCGGCAAACCTGACCAACCAGGTGCGCGCGATTGCGGAAGTGGCGACTGCCGTGACGCGCGGCGACTTGTCCCGTTCCATCCAGGTCGAGGCGCGCGGTGAGGTGTCCTACCTGAAGGACAACATCAACGAGATGATCCGCAACCTGAAGGAAACCACGCAGAAGAATGCGCAGCAGGACTGGCTGAAAACCAACCTGGCGCGTTTCACCCGCCTGCTGCAAGGCCAGCGCGACCTGCAGGCGGTGACGAAGCTGATCCTGTCCGAGCTGGCGCCGCTGGTGTCTGCGCACCACGGCGTGTTCTATATGATGGACTCGCAGTTGGCCGATGCCCGCCTGCGCATGATCGCCAGCTACGGCTATCGCTCCTCGCGCAAGCTGCCGACTTCCTTCCTTCCCGGCGAAGGCCTGGTAGGCCAGTGTGCGCTGGAGAAGGTGCGTATCTGGCTGACTGACGTTCCGCGCGACTACATCGTGGTCAGTTCCGGCCTTGGCGCGGCGCCGCCGACGAATATCGTGGTGCTGCCTATCCTGTTCGAGCAGCAGGTGAAGGCGGTGATCGAGATCGCGTCGCTGGACCGCTTCACCGAAACCCACCTGTCCTTCCTCGACCAGCTGATGGAATCGATCGGCGTGGTGCTGAACACCATCGAGGCAAACAGCCGTACCGAATCGCTGCTGACCCAGTCGCAGTCGCTGGCGCAGGAGCTGCAGCAGACCAACCAGGAACTGGCGGAGAAAGCCCGCCTGCTGTCCGAGCAGAACATCGAGGTGGAGCGCAAGAACCGCGAGGTGGAACAGGCGAAACTGGCGCTGGAAGAAAAAGCGACCCAGCTGGCCCTGTCCTCCAAGTACAAATCCGAATTCCTGGCGAATATGTCGCACGAGCTGCGCACGCCCCTGAATTCGCTGTTGATCCTGGCGCAGCAGCTGGGCGACAACCCGGAAGGCAACCTGTCCGGCAAGCAGGTGGAGTTCGCGAAGACCATCCACGGCTCCGGTTCCGACCTGCTTACCCTGATCAACGACATCCTGGACCTGTCGAAGATCGAATCCGGCACCGTCACGCTGGACGTGTCGGAATACCGCTTCGCCAACCTGCGCAGCTATGTGGAGCGCACCTTCCGCCACATGGCGGAGGCCAAGCACCTCGGCTTTACCGTGGAACTGGGAGACAACCTGCCCGCCTCGCTGATGACCGACACCACGCGCCTGCAGCAGGTGCTGAAAAACCTGCTGTCGAACGCGTTCAAGTTCACCAACCATGGCCAGGTGTCGCTGGGCATCGCGCTGGTGCAAAGCGGCTGGAGCACCGACCACCCCAACCTGGGCAACGCCGATGCGGTTCTGGCCTTTTCGGTCAGCGATACCGGCGTCGGTATCGCGGGCGACAAGCTGCAACTGATCTTTGAAGCATTCCAGCAGGCCGACGGCTCGACTGCCCGCAAATACGGCGGCACCGGTCTCGGCCTGTCGATCTCGCGCGAACTGGCCCGCCTGTTGGGTGGCGAGATCCGCGTCGAATCGACGGTCGGCGCGGGTTCGACCTTTACCCTGTTCCTGCCGTATAACCGCTCCGGCTTCGTTTACTACGAAACGGCGCGCCAGCCGGCCATGCCGCGCCTGCCTGCACCGGCGGCGACGTCCTCGCCTATCATCGCCACGCCTTCCGTGGTGTACGCCCAGCCGCCGCAAGAACAGGAGGTTGAACCGGACGAGCAGATCTATGGTTCGACCATCGACGACCGCGGCCTGACCGCGCCGGGCGACCCATCCGTGCTGATCGTCGAAGATGACGAGCGCTTTGCCAAAGTGGTGCTCGACTTTTCACGCGAAAAGAACTTCAAGGGCATCGTGACCCACCAGGGCGACTGGGCCCTGAGCCTGGCGCGCGACTACCTGCCGTCGGCCATCCTGCTCGACCTGGACTTGCCGGACATCGACGGCTTCACCGTGCTGGAGCGCCTGAAACGCGACCCAAGCACGCGCCATATCCCGGTGCACGTGATGTCCAGCCTGCGCGAGCGCGAACGTGCACTGCGATCGGGCGCCATCTCTTACCTCAACAAGCCGGTCAGCAAGGAAGACCTGAACGAAGAGTTCATGCGCATCCAACGCTTCCTGATCGGCGGCAAGCGCAACCTGCTGGTGGTGGATGACGAGGAAAACCAGCGCGAAGCCATCGTCAAGCTGATTGGCGATTCCGACGTCGACATCACGGCCGTCGGCACCGGCCAGGAAGCTTTATCGGCGCTGCATGCCTCGCACTTCGACTGCATGGTGCTGGACCTGACCCTGCCTGATATCAGCGGCTTCGACCTGCTGGACCTGATCGGCAAGGACCAGCGCCTGCGCGACCTGCCAATCGTCATCAACACCGCGAAGGAGTTGAACCGCAAGGAAGTGGCGAAACTGAAACGCTACGCAAAGACCATCGTCATCAAGGATGCCCGCTCGCCGGAGCGCCTGCTCGACGAAACGGCCTTGTTCCTGCACCGCTCGCAAGCCAACCTGCCGGAAGCCCAGCGCCGCATGCTGGAGGAAGTGCATGCCGCCGATGCCGGCCTGGCAGGCCGCAAGGTGCTGATTGTCGACGATGACTTGCGCAACATTTTTGCCCTGTCCTCGCTGCTGGAGCGCCAGCAGATGCAGGTGTCGTTCGCCGAGAACGGGCGTGACGGCATCGAAGTGCTGGAGCGCGACCCGACCATCGAGATCGTCCTGATGGACATCATGATGCCGGAAATGGACGGCTACGACACCATGCGCGCCATCCGCCGCATCCCGAAATTCCGTTCGCTGCCAATCATTACGCTGACGGCGAAAGCGATGAAGGGTGACCGCGACAAGTGTATTGCCGCCGGCGCTTCGGACTACATCACCAAGCCGGTGGATGTGGCGCAGCTCCTGTCGCTGATGCGCGTCTGGCTGCACTGATGGGCGCCAACGGGGAATTGCGCCGCAACACGGCGCCGGAGCTGGAAGAGCTCGAATTGGAACTACTGCTGGAGGCGCTGGTGCGCCGCTTCGGTTTCGACTTTCGCTTGCACGAGCGGGCGCCGTTGAAGCAAAAGGTGCTCGCCTTCATGCAGCAGTGCGGCCTGGCTACGCTGTCGCAGGTTCAGGACCAGGTCCTGCACGATCCTGCAACCTCCAGCGCCTTGCTGCGGGCTCTGCACGTGCCGCCAGCAGCGTTGTTCGACAATCCTGCAGAAGCGCTCATGCTGCGCGAAGCCGCCGAGCACTCCCTGCGCGGCGCCGCCCTGCCTCGCATCTGGCTGGCCGATTGCGCCGGTGCGGGCCAGGCCTGGACGCTGGCGATCATCCTCGCTGAAATGGGCCTGCTGTCCCACGCCGAAATCCACGCCACCGTCGCCAGCGACGAAATGCTGGACGAAGCGGCAGCAGCCTGGCTGCCGGAAGCCGACCTTGACCAGGCGCAGGAGAATTACGTGGCCGCCGGCGGCAAAGGCCGCCTCGCCGACTATTTCAACCTTCACGGCGGCCGCGCTATCCTGGTCCCTTCGCTGCGCAACCATATCACCTGGGCGCAGTACAACCTGGTTACCGACGCCTCGTTCAACGAATTCAACCTGATCGCCTGCCAGCGCGCCCTGCCGGACTTCGGCCCTTTGCTGCGCCAGCGCGTACTGCAGCTATTCCACGAAAGCCTGGTCCCCTTCGGCACCCTCGGCCTGGACAGGGAAATGGAAGCCGGTGAGCCGCTTGCCTCGGCCTACCAGGCACTCGCGCCTGGCCAGCCCTGGTACAAGCGCATTACCTAGGCTATTCGGCTTCCAGCAAGAATGCCGCGGCCTGGAAGTCGCCTTCCAGGGCCACTTTCAGGCCGTTCCCCATCCAGTAAGCGCCGCTAGCCTTGGCCGGGGTGCGCGGCGCGGCAGTGCCGGCGATCTGGCGCAAGGTGTAGACCGTGTCTGGCGCCAGGCCGCGCAACTGGATCACGGGCTGCGCGGCACGCATCATGCTCGAGTGCAGGAAGGCGAACAACACTGCTTGCCGACGGTCTTGCGACACCGATAGCGTGGCCGTACGCGGCGAGCCATTCCGAGGCGATACCAGCCGATAGAGATTCCCCAATTGCACCGTGGCGCGGATGCGCTTGTACTCCTCGACCATGCGACGGGCCTTGGCGAAATCCTCCTCGCTCCAATGATGGAGGTTGGCGCCGATTCCCAGCCCGCCCTGCATCGCGGACAGGAAGCGGTACTCCAGCGATGTAACGCGCTTGTTCACGAAATTGGGCGAATCGGTCACCCAGGCCATCATCGCCGCCGGGGCGTATGCATGGCCGTATCCATCCTGGATGACGAGGCGGTCGTACGGGTCGGTATTGTCGGACGTCCAGACCTGCTCGGTGAGTTTCATGATGCCCAGGTCGACGCGTCCTCCGCCGCTGGCGCAGGACTCAATTTCGAGTTTCGGATGGCGGCGGCGCAGCTCCGCCAGCAGCTTGTACAGATTGTCCACATAGTCGACGTAAAGCCGCTGCTGTTGATCTGGCCCCACCTCCGGCCAGCCTGGCTCGGACCACGTGCGGTTATGGTCCCACTTGAGGTATTCGATGTTATTGCCGGTGACCAGTTCATCCAGCTTTTTCAGCAAGTATTCGTACACATCCTTCCTGGCGAGGTTGAGCACCAGCTGGTTGCGCGCCTCGGAACGCTGCCTGCCGGGGAAGTTGATGACCCAGTCGGGATGCGCGCGATACAGGTCGCTGTCCGGATTCACCATCTCCGGTTCGACCCACAGCCCGAATTGCATGCCCAATTCATTGACCCGCTTGATCAGCGGCCCGAGTCCATTCGGGAATTTCTTCCGGTTGACCACCCAATCGCCAAGGCCGGCCTTGTCGCTGTTCCGCGCGCCAAACCATCCATCGTCCACCACGAAACGCTCGACGCCGATGCGTGCGGCTTTTTCAGCCAGCGCGATTTGCCCGGTCTCGGTTACGTCAAAAAAGGTCGCCTCCCACGAGTTGTATAGGACTGGCCGCAAGCGTGGCGACGGTGCGTTCGGCAGGATCCGTTCGCGCTGGTAGCGGTGGAAAATGCGCGAGGCGCCGCCAAAGCCTTCATTGGAAAAACCTGCGTGGAAGACGGGCGATGCCAAGCTTTCCCCATGCTTCAGGCGGTAATTGAAGTCGAATGGATTGTAGCCTGCGGTTGCATGCACGCCGCCCATCGCGTCCATTTCGACGTTGATACGCCAGGAGCCGCTCCATCCCAGGGCGCCAAACCATACCGGCCCGGCTTCCTCGCCTGTGGCGGTGCGGCTCAATGCTATCCATGGATTGGCCTGATGGGAAGTCACGCCCTTGCGGCTTTCCAGCACGAATGCACCGGGCGTGACGGGCCGCGTCTGGAGCATGAACTCCCCGGCCCATCGCCCGGACAGGAAAGACAACTGGTAATCGTCGCTGTAGGGAAGATTCAGGCAGGCTGCCGCCATCTGGTCGACCTGGATCCAGTTGCCGGTCCGGTTTTCCACCGTGGCGGAACGGGTGAGGATGCCGCTCGCCTCGTCCATTGCATAGGCCAGCGAAACGTGCACTTCGCGCTTCACATCCTTTAGCCGCAGAACCAGCCGCCCGTCCCGCGATTCATGGCTCACATAGCGCAGGTCCAGGTCGCGCACGCCATCGGGAAAGCGTACCTTCAGGGCGGGTTCGGTGGTCAGTCCACCGCCAAAGCCGGCAAACTCGTAAGGTGAAATTGCAATCGGTACTTCGTTGGAGGAGTTGCCTTCGACCGTAACTGGCGCCGGCAGATTATCGCCGGCGGCAAGCGCCGCGCCCCAGTACAGCGATTGCAACTGTCCCTGTTCATTGACGCCGAACGCGTAAGTAGCGCCGCCGCCATCCAGCCGGAATACTTTGGCCTCGTGGTCGACCAGCACGCGGGCCGCCGCGCCGCCGCCAACTGCTAGGCCGGAAGCGCCGCCCAGCAAGCCGAGAAAGACCTTCCGCCTGGTTTCATTCGTGCCCGTCATCTGACTCCTCCGCTGTTTGTTTTGGCTGAGCATATCAAGCGGGCAGGCAGCTATAACGAAGCTATATCAGGACGGATTAGTTCTTTATGAATTTGAAATATCACTAGTCGCGATTCTGTGCAAAATTGCACAACGTGAGTGCAACCCTGTCAGTTTCGCACAGTTGGCAAAACATGCACACTCCTCGCATAACAAAACCTGAGGAGACTTTGATGCGTGTGTCGAAACACAATTTCCTGCTGCGCCGCTCGGTGGCGGCAGTGATGATGACGCTTCCCGCCATGTATTCCCACCCTGCCCTGGCGCAAAGCGCCGGCGGTGAGAAGGCCGAAGGCGAGATGGACCGGGTGATCGTTACCGCCCGCAAGCGCGAAGAGCTGATCCAGGACGTGCCGGGCACCGTGACCGCGCTGTCCGGCGCGCAGCTCGAGAAGAAGGCACTGCCTGACATCACCGCGCTGACCGACATCGTACCGAACACCACGCTCAAAGCCTCGCGCGGCACCAACACCACCCTGACCGCCTTCATTCGCGGCATCGGCCAGCAGGACCCGGTAGCCGGTTACGAGCAAGGCGTCGGCATTTACCTGGACGACGTCTACCTGGCCCGCCCGCAAGGCGCGCTGACCGACATTTACGACCTGGAGCGCATCGAAGTCCTGCGCGGTCCGCAAGGCACCCTGTATGGCCGCAACACCATCGGCGGCGCCGTCAAATACGTGACCCGCAAGCTGTCCCCTAACCCAACCTTCGAAATCAAGGGAGCGCTGGGCAATTACAGCCAGCGCGACCTGGTGCTGAAGGGCAGCACGCCGATCAATGACATCCTGCGCATCGGCGGCACGGTTGGCACTTTCAATCGCGACGGCTTCGGCAAGAACGTGATCAACGGCCGCGAGAACTACAACAAGGACGTCAACGCCGCCCGCATCAGCGCGGAACTGGTACCAAACACCGACCTGTTCATCCGCCTGGCCGGCGACTACACCAAGGACGATTCCGAGCCGAAGCAAGGCTACCGCCTGCTGAATGGCCCGCCGCCGGGCAATGAGCCGCCGCTGGAAGGCGCCTACGACACACGCGCCAACCTGTACAAGGTGAATGGCCACGAGCAGCAAGTGACCACCAAGGGGGTTTCCCTGACGATCGACTACAACATCAATGCCGAAACGATGTTCAAGTCGGTCACCGCGCACCGCTCGTCCAGGTCCTACGCGCCAATCGACTTCGACTCCCTCAACGCCCCACTATGGGAAGCCCCGGCCATCTATAGCGACAAGCAGGACAGCCAGGAATTCCAGTTCACCTACACCGGCTCCAAATGGCAAGGCGTGGCGGGCCTGTTCTACATGAAGACCAATGCCTTCAACGAATTCGACGTGCTGTACAACGCAGCCGGCGGCCTATCGCTGCTGACCCGCGACGACATCGATTCGAAAACCTGGGCCGTGTATGCGGACGCCAGCTACAGCGTGTCGGATACTTTCAATGTGAGCGTGGGTGGCCGCTGGACCGACGACGAGCGCGAAGCTTCCATCTACAAGCGCACCTACCTCGGCCTGGCCGGCTCGCCGAACCTGGGCAATCCCGCCGCCGTCGGCCTGGCGCCGAACACTGACCTCGGCAAGGGTGACTTGCATCGCAAGGACAAGAAATTCACGCCGAAACTGGGCTTTGGCTGGAAACTGTCGCCGGAACACAACGTGTACGGCAGCTACCAGAGCGGCTTTAAAGGCGGCATGTTCGACCCGCGCATGGACCTGGCCGCAACCGGCGGCCCGAACACGCCCGCATCGCTGGAAAAACGCAAGGGCGTGAACCCTGAAGAAGTCGATACCGTTGAGCTGGGCCTGAAATCGTCGATGAACGGCGGCCGCCTGCAAACCAACGCGGCGATGTTCTACACCGACTACAAGAACGTGCAGATTCCGGGCTCGATCCCGACTTTCAACGCACAAGGCCAGGTCAATGGCTTCGCCGGCACGCTGACTAATGCCGGCAAGGCCAAAATCAAGGGCCTGGAGCTGGAAGCGATTGCCCGCGTGACCGATGGCCTGTCGCTGAACGGCATGCTGAGCTACATCGATGCCGAGTACAAGGAATGGATGGTGGCCAGCGGCGCGACGCTGGTCAATGTGGCGAAAAGTGCGGAATTTCAGAACACGCCGAAGAAGTCGGCCAACCTGGGCGCGACGTATGAATGGCCGGTCAGCCTGTTCGGCCGCGGCGGCAGCATGAGCTTCAACAACAGCCTGTCCTACAAGGACAAGGTCTACCAGGCTGAAATCGTGCGCCTGACCGGCATCGCCTCGATGGATGCGCTGGTGCCGCAAAACCTGATGCTGGCCCAGGGCGGCTTCACGCTGTGGGATGCCGGCCTGGTATGGACGAGTGCCGACCGCCGCCTGCAAGTCGGCCTGCATGGCCGCAACCTCACCGATAAACGCTACAAGGTGGCCGGCTACGCCTTCGGCGGTTTCTTCAACACCGTTACCACCTACTACGGCGATCCACGGACCTACAAGCTGACCGCTTCGTACAAGTTCTGACCGCACGTTACGATTGGTGAGAATCCTTTTGCGCTGACAGGAATATCATGGCAGTGAGGAGAGCCAGATGCTGCTCGAGCGCGAAAGGCAATTGCAGGATTTGCAGCGGCTTGCCAGCCGCGTTAGCTCAGGTGCGGGCGGGATGGCGCTGGTGCTGGGCGAAGCCGGCATCGGCAAGTCATCCTTGCTGCAAGCCTTTGCTGCGCCGCTGAAGGGCGAGTTCTTTGTCCTGCAGGGCGCCTGCGAAGATCTGTCCACGCCGCGCGTACTTGGCCCCCTGCGCGACTTCGCGCCTGCGTTGGGCCAGGATGTTGTATCCACCATCGACAACGCGGCCAGTCCCGATATTCTGATGCCTATGCTGCTGGGCCACCTGGCGGCGCAACCGCGGCCGGTGCTGGTAATGTGCGAGGACTTGCACTGGGCCGACCAGGCCACGCTTGACCTGCTCAAGTACCTGGCCCGCCGCATCGCCGACCAGCACATCATGCTGCTGGCCAGCGCCCGCAATGACGAGCTGCCGCCCGACCATGCCTTCTGGCGCTGGGCTGGCGACTTGCCTGCCGCCAGTACCCAGCGCCTCGACCTGCCGCCTTTGTCGCCCAGCGCTGTGGCCACGCTGGCGCGCGACGCGGACTGCGATCCGTCGGAGTTATACCGCGTCACCGGCGGCAATCCGTTCTTCCTTTCCGAACTGCTGACCGACTGCAGCCGCGATCCTGGCCATCTGCCGGCCTCGGTGCGCGATGCCGTCTGGGCGCGTACCTCGCGCCTGGACGCACAGGTACGCACCGTGCTGGAACTGGTCAGCGTCAGCCCGGTGGCGCTGGAGGAGTGGCTGCTGGAAGCCTTGCTCGGCGACGACGGGCATGACGCCATCGACGCCAGTGTCGACAGCGGACTGCTGCAACGGGCCAGCCCCGGCCTGCTGTCGTTCCGCCACGAGCTGGCGCGCCAGGCCGTGCTGAGCGGACTGCGCCCCGGCGCCACGCGTGCCCTGCATAAGCGCCTGTCCAGGGTGTTGACCGAGCAGGCGCCCAGCCATGCGCGCATCGAACTGGCGCGGCTGGTCCATCACGCAACCGGTGCGCAGGATGCCCACATGGTGCTGCAACTGGCGCCAAGGGCGGCGCGCCAGGCAGCCCGGCTGGGAGCCCACCGCCAGGCGGCGTCGCATCTGGCAAGCGCCCTGCAATTCGTGGATGCGGTGGGCTGGACCGGTGAAGCTGCCCAGCTTTATGAGGACTGGGCCTATGAAGCTGGCCTGCTGCGCATCGATGAACGCTTGATCGAAGCGCGGCTGAAGGCCATAGCACTGTGGCAGAGCGTGGATCGCCCCGACAAGGTGGGCCTCAACCTGCGCTGGCTGGCGCGCACCCACTGGTATCGCGGCGAGGCGAAAGAAGCCGAACGCTATGGGCTGGAAGCGATCCGCACGCTTGAACAGCTGCCGAACAGCAAAGAGCTGGCCATGGCGTACAGCATGCGTTCCCAGCACCAGCTATTGCAGGACCACCCTGCATCCGCCATCGAATGGGGCCGGCTGGCCCTGGAACTCGCAACAGCACTGGACGACCACGACACCCGCGTCCATGCGCTGACCAATATCGGCAGCGCCAAACTGTTCCTCGGCGACGACAGCGGCCAGCAAGACCTGGCGGACGGATTGCAATGCGCCCTGGACCAGCATTTGCACGAACACGCGGCGCGCATCTACAGCAACTGGGTTGAATACGCGGTTGTATTCAAGCAGTTTGCGCTGGCCGAACGCCTGCTGGCGGAAGGCCTCGCCTACCATCGCGAGCACGAGCTGGACGCCTGGGTGCATTACCTCACGGGCTGGCAGGCGCAGCTCCACCTCGACAAGGGCGAGTTCGCACAGGCTGCGGCGCTGGCGCGCCAGGTGCTCGCCCTGCCCGACCTGAGCCTGGTCATGCGGCTGCCGGCATTGACCGTGCTGGGACGAACCCTGTCGCGCCAGGGCGAGGAAGACGCCGCGCGCTGCCTGCAGGAAGCGCTGCAATGGGCACGCGCCACGGGCGAGTCGCAGCGCTTGCTGCCAGTGCTGCTGGCCCTCGCGGAAGCGGCGTGGCAAATCCAGGACCTGGAAAGCTGCCGCCGCTGGCTCGACGAGATCGGGCAGTTCGACCTGTCCGGCGTGAATGCGTGGGACCTGGCGGAAGTCGGAACCTGGCGCCGGCGGGCGGCGATGGCTACGCCGGCGGCAGAGGAACGCGCCTCCGTCCCGCCGCCGCGCGCTGCGGAAGCCGCCGGCAATGGCCAGGCCGCGTGCGACGCCTGGCTGGCCCTCGGCCTGCCGTTTGAAGCCGCCCTGGCCCTGCTCGACCTGTCCGGCGACGTGGCGGCGCAAGCCATGCCCAAGGCCGTCGCACTGCTGGAGCAGATCGGCGCCGCACCGGCCGCTGCGCTGGCGCGGCAGCGCGCCCGTGCCTGCGGCGCCCAGGCCAAGCTGCCCAAACCGCGGCGCGGGCCTTACGCGGCTGCACGCGAACACCCGAGCGGCCTGACCCGCCGCGAAGCCCAGGTGCTGGAACTGCTGCTCGATGGCCTCAGCAACCTTGAGATTGCCCAGCGCCTGTGCCGTTCCGAGCGCACGGTCGAACACCACGTTTCAACCCTGCTCGGCAAGCTGGGCGCCACCACACGCCTCGATTTGCTGCGCCGGCCGCCCGATTCACTGCATAAAAACTAGGTGCTGGCGCCCCGGAATTTGGGTGCCAGTACCAATTCGCCGCGCTTCCTTACCGCCTAAAGTGACTTCCATGGAAATCGAACGGGGCGCGGTCCACAGCCTGGTCCGAAGGGCCCGCCCCTCGTCAATACCGGACCGCCTGGAGATCGTCATGGAAGAACTGCGCCAAACCAATTTCAAGAAAAACCATATCAAGATCGTCGTCAGCGAGGGCAAGGTCACGCTGGAAGAATTGCATAAGGCACTCGATATCGCCGTCGCCCAGATGGTGCCCAAGGGCGGCTGCAATTGCGGCCTGACGGGCTTTGACCTGAGCTTCCTGCGTGGCGACCCATCGATCGGCCGCGTGCTGCGCGAGGTGCCACACATCGAAGGTGCGGTGCTGGAACATGAATTCCGCGGCTGAACTGCTTGCCCCCGGCCCGCGCCCTGCCCTGGGCGTGGGCGTCAGCTACGAGGGGCGCGACCCGGCGCTGCTCGAAATGATGCTGCCGCACGTCGACATCATCGAGGTAACGCCGGAAACCATGTCGGTGGCCGACGGCGACCGGATTTCGCTGGACAAGGGCATCCTGGCCGAACTGAAAAATATCGACCGCGAAAAGACCATCGTGGTGCATGGGGTCAGCCTGTCCATCGGCTCACACGATGGCTGGTCGCCAACTTACCTGCATCTGCTCGACGAACTGATGGACCAGGTGCGGGTGCGCTGGCACAGCGAACACCTTGGCTATACCCGCGTCGACGGCGAACACCTCGGCATCATGCTGGCCATGCCGCGCACCGAGCAGGCGGCGGAACTGGTCGCGCAACGGGCCTGGTGCCTGCAGCAGCGCTACGGCCTGCCATTCTTGCTGGAGAATATCGTGCACGTGGTGCCGGACTGCCCGGCCGATTACACAGACGCCGGCTTCCTGAACGCAGTTGCGCGCGACAGCGGCTGCGGCCTGATCCTGGACGTGTACAACCTGGAATGCGATGAACATAACCATGCGCTCGATATACAGGCCTTCCTTGCGGAACTGGATGGCAGGCACGTGAAGGAGCTGCACGTCGCCTGCGGCGTCAAGCACAACGGACTGATGCTGGATGTGCATTCGCGCCTGCCGCGCCCCTGCACCATGGACCTGGCGCAGCAGGTGCTGCGCGACGTAGCGACCGAAGCGGAAGTCATCGTGTACGAATTCATGCCGGAAGCCGTGCCCGGCCTGGGCAATGCGGCTATCGCCAGCACCCTGCAACAAATGCGGCAACGACAATGGAGGTAGACATGGACCTGGCCAGCCACCAGCGCATCCTGCTTGGCCTGATGCGCACCACTTACCAGCCCGGGCCCGGCGATGCGGCCTATTACCACCGCGTCGCCGGCTCGCCGGACCTGCAGGAAGCGCGCGGCAACGTCCTGCTGTGGCGGATCTATGTACTGGAGCGCACCTGCGTGCTGACGGTTGAACTGCTGCGCCAGGCCGACTTGCTGGAAGACGCGCTGCAGGCCTTCATCCGGCAAGAGAACATATCGCCGTTCCGCGAGTACCAGCCGCTGGCCTTCCTCGTATTCCTGGCCGGGCATGATGACCCGCTGGTGGTTTCAGTGTCCCAGTTCGAACTGGCGCTGATGAAGGTGCGCGAGGGCGACACCTGCCGCCATATCGTCGACTGGAGCTACGATCCTGCGCCCATCCTGCAGGCGCTGGCACAGCGGGAGCCATTGCCGGACCGGGCAGACCCCGACCTGCACCGGACCGAGGTCTCGGGCGAACTACCTCACTTGTTCGAGATAAAGAGGTTGGCGCGCGATTCGGCGAACGAGCGGAGCAAATTCCAGACGGCCCTGACGCGCGGCAGCCTGTAAAGGTCGACCGGCGCCACCAGCCAGTAGGCGCGTTCCACGAAAACTTCGTCCTGCAGCACCGGAACCAGGCGGCCATCGGTCGCCATGTACGGCGGCGCCATCATCAGGCCCAGGCCGGCGGCTGCCGCTTCGGCCTGCGCCAGCATGCCGGTGCAGCACAGGCGGCGGCGCGGGTTGACGCCAAGTTCATCGAGGAAATTCAGCTCATTGCTGGCCAGGCGGTCCTGCACGTAGTCGACAAAGTCGTGGCCCGCCAGGTCGCTGCGCTTCTGGATCGGCGGGTGGCGCGCCAGGTAATCGGGCGAACCGTACACGTACAGGCGGAAGGACGCCAGGCGCGTCACCATGTAGCGGCCGGTGTTGGGCGCATCGAGCGTGACGCCAAGGTCGGCCTCGCGGCTGGCCAGGTTGGCGAAGCGCGGCTGCACCAGCAAGTCCACCGACAGTTCCGGATAGTCCTGCAGGAATTGCGCCAGCAGCGGCGTGATGAAACGCACGCCCAGGGCTTCCGGCACGCCCAGGCGCACCACGCCGCGAATCGCTACTTCGGTGCCGGACAACTGGCCTTGCGCGGCCAGCACCGCACTTTCCATGGCTTCGGCATGAGGCAGCACGGCATGCCCCATTTCCGTCAGCTCGTAGCCTTCTCGCGAGCGGTCGAACAGCGTGGCGCCCAACTGCTGCTCCAGGCGGTCGATGCGGCGCGAGACGGTGGTGTGCTCCACCTCCAGCCTGCGCGAGGCGCCGGACAGGGTGCCGGAGCGTGCCAGCTCCAGGAAGAAGCGCAGGTCAGTCCATTCGGGCAGTGTTTTCATCGGCCTATTGTGCATCATTTTCCCGCGCCGTAGTATTGCTGTGCAAAATTGCACACACAGTGGGCGCGGCCTCCGGTTCCCGCCTTGATGCATTTCTTGCACACTGCACGCTCCTGCAACGCTGCCCACGAGGACCATGTATTCCGAGATCAGCTACACCAGCGACGATGGCCTGCGGCTGTATGCGCGCGACTACCCTGCCGCCAGCGGTCCTGCGCGCCTGCCCGTCATCTGCATCCACGGCCTGACGCGCAATTCGGCCGATTTCGAAGACGTCGCGCCATGGATTGCGGCCCAGGGCCGCCGCGTGATCGCCGTCGACGTGCGCGGGCGAGGCAATTCCGAATACGATACCCAGCCTGACCGCTACACGCCCATGGTCTACGCCAACGACGTGGTCAAGCTGGCGCATGACCTGGGCATCGAACGCGCGGTATTCATCGGCACCTCAATGGGCGGCCTGATCACCATGACCCTGGCCTTGCGCAAATCGGCCCTCATCGCTGCAGCAGTCCTCAATGATGTGGGCCCTACCTTGTCCGAACGCGGACTGTCGCGCATTCGCGGCTATACCGGCAAGGGCGAACAGTTCACGAACTGGCAGCAGGCGGCCGACTACATCAGCAGCATCAACGCAGTCGCCTTCCCCGACAATTCGCCGGACGAGTGGCGGCGCTGGGCGCGCCGCGCCTTCCGCGAAGCGAGCGACGGCACGCTGGCCATGCGCTACGACCCGAATATCGCCGTGCCGATCCGCGCCAACAAGCTGCGCTCCACCTCGATGGCCGCGCACTTCGCCTTCCGCCGCCTGGCGCGCCGCCGCCCGACCATGCTCATTCGCGGCGCGCTGTCGGACCTGATCGAGCCGGCACAGGCCAATGCCATGCGCGCTGCCGCACCGCGCATGCTGTATGCTGAGGTGCCCGATGTCGGCCACGCGCCGATGCTGTCCGAGCCCGCCGCGCAAGAGGCGCTACGCAACTTCCTCGCCAGTGTGGATTGACTTGATGAGAAAACTGATACCGCTGTTGGTCGCATTGGCGCCCGCGCTGGCCGCCGCGCAGGAACTGAAGGTCGCACTCATCACCGGCAAGACCGGGATCCTCGAACCTTACGCCAAGGAGACCGAGACCGGCTTCATGATGGGCCTTGAGTACCTGACCAACGGCAGGATGGAAATCAACGGCCGCAAACTGAAAGTCTTCATCAAGGACGACCAGAGCAAGCCTGACCAGGGCCGCACCTTGCTGGCAGAAGCTTACGGCGACGACAAGGTCGATATCGCGGTCGGCACCAGTTCCTCCGGCTCCGCCATCGCCATGCTGCCCATCGCGGCGGAATACAAGAAGGTATTGATCGTGGAACCGGCGGTGGCCGACGCGATCACGGGCGCCAAATGGAACAAATACATCTTCCGCACTGCCCGCAATTCCATGCAGGATGGCCTGGCCGCTGCCTCCACCTTCAAGCAAGGCAGCGTCGCCTTCCTGGCGCAAGACTACGCTTTCGGCAAGGATGCTGTCGCCGCGGCACGTGAAGCGCTCCGGCTGACCGGTTCCAAAGCCAATATCGTGCACGAAGAATTCGCGCCGCAGAACGCAACCGACTTCACCGCCTCGGCACAGCGCCTGTTCGACAAGCTGAAGGACGCCCCGCAACCGCGCGTGCTACAAATCATCTGGGCCGGCCCGAACCCGATGAACAAGATCGCCGACATGAAGCCGGAGCGCTACGGCATCACGCTGGCGCCCGGCGGCAATATCCTGCCGGTGCTGAAGACCTGGAAATCGTTCGCCGGCACCGAAGGCACGATCTATTACTACTACGACTTCCCGAAGAACAAGATGAACGACTGGTTCGTGGCCGAGCACCAGAAACGCTACAAGAAACCGCCGGACATGTTCACGGCCGGCGGTTTTACGGCAGCGAGCGCGGTCTACACTGCCCTTGCCAAAACCGGCGGCGGCGATACGCAGAAGATGATCGCGGCCATGGAAGGCATGGAATTCGACACGCCGAAAGGCAAAATGAGCTTCCGAAAGGAAGACCACCAGGCGATGCAGCCGATGTACCACTTCCGCATCAAGAAAGACCAGAAAAACGAGTGGGACCTGCTGGAACTGGTACGCGAGATTCCGGCCTCCGAACTGCCGGTCCCGATCAAAAACAAGCGGCGCTGAACCGATGACTCCATTGCTGTCTACACGCGGGCTGACCATCCGCTTCGGAGGCCATACGGCCGTCGACAACGTCAGCGCCGACTTCCATGCCGGCCAGTTGACCGTGATCGTCGGCCCGAACGGCGCCGGCAAGACCACCTATTTCAACCTGATGTCCGGCCAATTGCCCGCGACCAGCGGCAAGGTACTGTTGCGCGGGGAAGACATCACGCGCAGCGGCCCGGCTGCCCGCACCCGCAAGGGCATCGGCCGCGCCTTCCAGCTCACCAACTTGTTTCCTCATTTGTCGGTGCACGAGAACGTTCGGCTGGCGGTTCAGGCGCGCGCCAACGCCGGCATGAAGCTGTGGTCGATCTGGTCCAGCCACAAAGACCTGATCGAACGAGCCGACCACTACCTGGCGCGGGTGTCGCTGTCCGCGCGGCGCGATACGCCGGTGGCGGCCCTGTCGCATGGCGACAAGCGCAAGCTGGAAGTCGCCATCATGCTTGCGCTGGACCCGGAAGTGATGATGTTCGATGAGCCGACGGCCGGAATGAGCGTAGACGAAGTGCCAGTGGTGCTGGACCTGATTCACCAGGTCAAGGCGGAACGCAACAAGGCCGTACTGCTGGTCGAACACAAGATGGACGTGGTGCGCGCCCTGGCCGACCGCATCATCGTGCTGCACAACGGGGCGCTGGTGGCGGATGGCGAACCCGCTACAGTCATGTCGTCCGCCATTGTGCAGGAAGCCTACCTGGGAACCGCGAGCCATGACTGACGCCCTGCTCAAGCTATCCGGCGTGCACACGCACATCGGCGAATACCACATCCTGCAAGGCGTCGACCTGGCCGTCCCGCGCGGCGGACTGGCAGTCCTTCTGGGCCGCAATGGCGCCGGCAAGACGACTACCCTGCGCACTATCATGGGACTGTGGCAGGCCAGCGCCGGCAAGGTCGAATTCGATGGCCGCGACATCAGCAAGCTGCGTACGCCAGATATCGCGCAAGCCGGTATCGCCTACGTGCCCGAGTCGATGGCGGTCTTCAGCGACCTGACCGTGCGCGAAAATCTGTACCTCGCCGCACGCAGCGGCCCGATGGATACGGCGCGGCTGGAGTGGATCTTTTCCTTCTTCCCGGCCCTGAAGAAGTTCTGGAACTACCCGGCCGGCAACCTGTCCGGCGGGCAGAAGCAGATGGTGGCCATCGCGCGCGCCATCATCGAGCCGCGCGAGTTGCTGCTGATCGACGAGCCGACCAAAGGCCTGGCGCCCGCCATCATCCAGAGCCTGGCCGATGCAATCCGCCAGCTCAAGGGCCAGACCACAGTGCTGCTGGTCGAACAGAACTTCAATTTCGTGCGTCAGCTCGGCGACACCGTGGCCGTGATGGACGATGGACGCATTGTCCATCACGGCTCGATGGCCGAACTGGCTGCCGACCGCGCCTTGCAGGAACGCCTGCTCGGCCTGGCCCTCGACTCACACCAATAAGGAGCGACCGTGCACGATTCTACTCTGCCCTCGATCCCGCGCGACTACGTCCCGATGCTGCTGGTGCCGGCCCTGATGCTGGCCACGCTGCCGCTGGTTGGCAGCATGCCTACCTGGGTCACCCTGACCGTGGCCGGCCTGGCAATGGGAATGATGATCTTCATCATGTCCAGCGGCCTGACGCTGGTGTTCGGCCTGATGGACGTGCTGAATTTCGGCCATGGCGCTTTCGTTTCAGTCGGTGCCTTCGCCGCCACCATTGTGCTCGTGCCGATGCAGGGCTGGATGGAAGCCGATTCGCTCGGCATGAACCTGGGCGCCCTCGGCCTGGCAATCGCGATGGCGATGGCCGTGACGGCGGTCCTGGGCTGGGTCTTCGAACGCGTCATCATCATGCCGGTCTACGGCCAGCACCTGAAGCAGATCCTGATCACCATGGGCGGCATGATCGTGGTCGAACAGTTGATCCACGTGGTATGGGGCGCGGACCATAAGCCGATGCCGTTGCCGACCGCCCTGCGTGGCGCCATCTTGCTGGGCGATGCGGCCATCGAAAAATACCGCTTACTGGCAGTCGCAGTCGGCGTGCTGGTATTCATTGTGCTGACGCTGGTGCTGAACCGAACCAAGCTTGGCTTGCTGATCCGCGCAGGCGTCGAGAACGGCGAAATGGTCGAAGCGCTTGGCTATCGCATCCGCCGCCTGTTCGTCGCAGTATTTGCTGCCGGCTCGGCGCTGGCGGGCCTGGGCGGCGTGATGTGGGGCCTGTACAAGGAAACCTTGACTGCCTCCATGGGCGGCGAAGTGATGGTCATGGTCTTCATCACCATCATCATCGGAGGCCTAGGTTCGGTGGGAGGCTGCTTCATCGGTGCGATGCTGATGGCGCTGACGGCCAACTACGCCGGCTTCCTGGCGCCCAAGCTGGCGCTCATGTCCCATATCGTGCTGATGATCGCCATCCTGCTGTGGCGTCCCGCCGGCCTGTCGAGGAAATGAAATGCTGAATACCCTTCTTTCCGGCGACCTGCCGCGCAGCCGTGCCCTGTCCGTATCGCTGCTCCTGGTCGTGTTGGGATTGGCGCTCGCGCCCTTCATCACGACCGGCGCCCGCCCGCTCAACACTGCTGCCACGATCTGCATCTATATCGTGCTGGTCGCATCCTATGACCTGCTGATCGGCTACACGGGCATCGTGTCGTTTGCCCATACGATGTTCTTCGGCATCGGCGCTTATGGCGTCGGGCTCGGGTTTGATAGCCCCACGCCATCGTGGGGGCCAATGATGCTTGGCCTGGCGGCAGCGTTGGTACTGACGCTGGTGCTGGCCTTGATCATCGGCCTGTTCGCGCTGCGCGTGCGTGCCATTTTCTACGCCATGATTACGCTGGCGGTGGCATCTTCGTTCGCCGTTCTGGCATCGCAAATGTCCGAATGGACCGGCGGTGAGGACGGCAAGACTTTCGACGTGCCGGACCTGCTGTCGCCAGCCAACGAGTTCGGCGAGTTCATGGGCCGCATCCTGGATGGCAAGGTTCTTACCTACTACATTGTGTTCTTCTGCGCAGTGCTGATCTTCCTGGCCCTGCTGCGGATCGTCAACTCGCCGTTCGGCCGCGTGCTGCAGGCAATCCGTGAAAACGAGTTCCGCGCCGAGGCCCTTGGCTACAGGACCGTCGTCTACCGCATCGCAGCCAATTGCATCGGCGCCGTCGCCGCGGCGCTGGCCGGTGCGCTGATGGCGCTATGGCTGCGCTATGTAGGTCCCAGGACCACTCTGGGCTTCGAAGTCATGACGGACATCCTGCTGATCGTCGTCATCGGCGGCATGGGCACCATGTATGGTTCCGTGATCGGCGCGACCTTGTTCATCCTGGCGAATAATTACCTGAAGTCCCTGATGGCGAATGCAGCAGGCGCTGTGGCCGGGGTGCCAATACTGGAGGCGGCCCTGCATCCGGACCGCTGGCTGCTGTGGCTCGGCATCCTGTTCATCCTCGCCATCTACTTTTTCCCTAGCGGGATTGTCGGGAAATTCAGGCAGAAGGCAGCCCTGCCAGGTACTTAGCCAGCAACGCATCCGCCTTGCCGCTGCTGCGCAATTCCTGCACGGCGCGGCGCAACTCGGTCGCCAGCGCTTCATCGATTTTACGGCGGCTAAGGTGCAGATGGACTTCACGCGACTGTACGGCCAGCGTTCCACCCAATCGCGCACGCGGAACGCCAAGCAGGCGTATCGCATGGAAAACAGCCAGCGTGGTGCCGATCGACGCATCGAGCCGCCCCTCCAGCAGCATCCGGATGCCTTGCAGCTGGTCGGTAATCTCATGCTTGCGGTATTCGTTGTCGCTCAGGAAAGCAGCTCCGTAGTCTGTGCCACGCAGCATGCCGACCGTGCGTCCACGAAGGTCTTGCAGGCCATCGAGCTTGACTCCTGCGCGGCCGATGGCGATCACCTCGGTCGCCCATAGCATGCCCATCGGCTCGGCTGCATCCGCAATGGCAGAATTGGAAGTGGCAATCATCAGGTCCGCCTCTCCGGAACGCAGCATGGCAATCGCGCGGGCGTAGGGAGCAAGGGTAATCTCGATCGGGTGCCGCGATTCTCGAGCGATCAATTCCAGTGCTTCGACGAACAAGCCGGTTTTCCGGCCGTTTGCGTCAAGCGTCGCATAGGGAGGAATCGCCAGGGCCACCGCACGCAACGGGCGCGTTGCAGCGCCTGCACGGGCCAGCGCCGCGACAGGCGCTGCCGCAGCCACTATAGCGGCCGCGCCGGAGCTGCGGGCCAGGCAGCCCAGCCAGCGCCGGCGCCGCGCCGCTTTCATCGTTCAGGCCCCGGCAGTGGCGCTGGGGCGCTCGGCGATGCGGTCGCGCCACGCCTGCAGGTGCACCAGCCCATGGTCCGACGGACGGAATTTCATCAGTCCGCGCGCGAACTCGATCGCGCAAAAGCCGGTGATGTCGGCGATGGTGTAGCGCTGCCCCGCCACGAAAGGCTGCGCGGCCAGCACGCTATCCAGCCATTTCGCGTTCTCACGGAACTTCTCGCCCTGGGATGCGCCGAAATCGGGGAACTGCAGATTTTCAATCGGCGCAAAGCCGGGGTGGGAATGACGAATGCTGTTGGCCGCGATGGCAAACAGGTGCAGCTCCATGCGGCGGTCAGCCATCTCGATGAAGGCGCGTTCCTCGGCGCCCTCGCCCATCAGGTTGGGCGTTGGGTGCAGGCCTTCCAGGTAGGTGCAGATGGCGCGCGTTTCGCACAGGATGCGGCCATCGTCCAGTTCCAGCGCCGGCACGCGGCCAAAAGGATTCAATGCCAGGTAAGCCTCGCCGCGATGCTCGCCCTTTCCCAGGTCGACCGCCTGCAAATCCAGTTCGATGCCCTTCTCGGCCATGAACATGGCGACACGGCGCGGGTTGGGGGCACGGGGGGCGGTGTACAACTTCATCAAGTCTCCCTTAGTTTTAATTAATCAGCGCGACTGGCCGGTTTCCAGCATTTTGCGCGCCTCGGCGGCAAATTGCTCTACTTTCTCCTGACTGTCTGCGCGATCCAACACATTGCTGGGCGGGCGTTCGATGCCGCGCTGGACGGCGGGACGTGAGCGGATCTGGCGGATCCAGCGCTGCAGGTGCAGCAGGCCTTCCGTTTCCACGCCGGACCAGCGGTGGGTACGCACCCAGGCCCAGTTGGCGATATCGGCAATCGAGTAGTCGCCGGCCAGGAATTCGTGCTGCGCCAGGCGGCCGTCCAGCACCCGGAACAGGCGCCGGCACTCGCCCTGGTAGCGGTCGATGGCGGGTTGGATCTTTTCGGGGAAATAGCGGTAGAACACATTGGCCTGGCCCATCATCGGTCCGATGCCGCCCATCTGGAACATCAGCCATTGCATGACAAGCGAGCGCCCTTTGGCGTCCGTCGGCATCAGGCGGCCGGTCTTTTCGGCCAGGTAGATCAGGATAGCGCCGGATTCGAAGACGGGGAAGTTATCGTTGGCACGGTCGACGATGGCCGGGATTCGGCCATTCGGATTGAGGGCGGTAAACCACGGCTCCTTCTGTTCATTCTTGCCCAGGTCAAGCACGTGCAGCGCATATGGCAGCTCAAGCTCTTCCAGCGCAATCGAAATCTTATGGCCGTTCGGCGTGGGGGCGGTGTACAGGTCGATCATCGCGGCTCCTTTCACGGAATCGCTGCATCATAACTGCTTTTCCGGCCCCACGCCGGTGGCCTCCCGTCAAGCGCGGCGACGGGCAAAAGCCAGCAGCGGCAAGCCTGCCAGCAGGAACAGCCAGGCCGTGCCAGGCTCCGGAATCACCTGCACTGCGGCCAACTGGCCGGCGGTCGCCAGCTCGAACTGCGTGCTGCCGCCTATGACAGGCTGCACGGAGACCGTTCCGAGGTCGCCATCGGCGCCGAGATAGCTGGTGTCATTGAACAGCGCCCAGCCGAACGTCGAACCAACATCGCCCTGTCCCACCAGGAAGTAGACGTCGAAGCTGAACATCCCGCCCAGCATCACCTGCTGGATCCAGTCGCTGCCGCCATTGGCATTGCTGAAGGTGACCGGCCCCGGCACCGTACCTGTAACGGTTCCGCTCACCTGGGGGGCGCCAAGCAGGTCGCCCGCCAGGTTGCCGACAATGGCGCTGGCCGGCGTGGCATCGGCCAGTCCCATGAAGTAAAGGCCCAGGAAAGCCGGTCCAGTGCCCAGCGAAGCGGTATCGATACTCACCTTATAGGTCGGACCGGCAACCGCCTGCCCTGCACCGCAGGCCAGCATTGCTGCCAGCAGCAGGCGGCCCAGCATAGTCTGAAATTTGGTCATCGTATGTTCCTCAGTATTTAACGCGGATCAGTTTTCGGGTGTAGCCGATTGGCGCCTTCGCCGGATTGCTGAAGGTGGTGGTCAGCTTGACGCTCTGGCCGGGCGCCAGGTCGGCCACAGGCAGCGTGATGTAGGGCACGCCATCCTTGATGCCGGTCTGGTTATCCAGCGTGACGCCGCTGGTCAGGCCTGCGAGATGGAAGTGCAGCGGCCCGCTGATGGTCTTGTCCGTCGAGTTGACGATGTTGACGGTGCCGGTGTACTTCTGCGTGAAGCGGTTCAGCGTCAGGCCCGATTGCGACATGTTGACGCTGTCCGAAACATCCTCTGGCGCCAGCAGGTCGAAGCGGTCGGCGTGGAAGCGCAACTCGCTATAGGACGAGATGCCCGGATAGGCCGGATCGGTCGGAGGGCCCGGATGATCGACACGCACCATGAAGTAGCGGAAGCGCGCGTCCGACAGCCCAGGCAATACCGGGATCAGCTCCAGCTCGAAATTGCGTTCGCTGGTATCGGTGGTTTCACGGCTGGTCAGCAGGGTCCAGTTGGAATTGTCGTTCGAGCCGTAGATGTTGATGCCTTGCGAGCGGTTGGCGAACATGAAGCGGGCCTGGATGCCGAAGGCGCTGGCTGCCACGCGATAGTTCTCGCCGAAGTCGATGGTTACCAGGTTGCGCAAGTCGCCCGAGGTGCTGTTGTAATCGCCGTCCACCAGCAAGGCGACGCGGTTCACGTCCAGCGTGGTGGTGGTCACCATATGCTTGCTCCAATCCAGGCTGCCATCCAGCGCCACGCGCGGGTTGAGCAATTCAAGCTTGGCTGCGACGGCCTGCACCTGTTTCAGCAAGGCCGGGAAGTCGGCGTCGGATACCGTCATCATCTGTTCCCGCAGCGGCGCGATCTCCTGCATGAACACGGCCAGCGACGGCGTGGTGTAGACGCTGGCCGGATCGTAGCCGCCCTGGGCCGCTGCGAAGGCGCTGGCGCGGTCGGGCTGCACGCTCAGGCGCGCCGTCATGACGCTGATCGAGATGCCGTCGGTGGCGCTGATGACAATGTCATGCATGCCGCTTTGTCCTGCGGCCGGCGTCCAGTTGAAGGCGCCGGTCGATGTATCCAGCGTGGCCCCTTGCGGGATGTTGATGGCCTTGTACACGACGCTGTCGCCCACCTGCGCGTCGGTTGCGGTGTAGGTGGCCTGGTACGGCACGCCCTGCACCACCAGCTCCGTCGCCGGAATCACCGGCATGGCGAAACGCGGAGGCGTCAGCTGGGCCGGTGCGGACATATTCACGAAGTCCACGTCGACCGTGGCCCCTTCTTCGCCGGTGAACTTGAAGTAGATGATGTTGTCGCCCTGGCGCTTGCCCGGAGTTGCCGCCCACGCCGTATCGGGCACGATGTAGCGCCACTGGCCTTCCGTATTCGGCACCGTCATCTCGACCCAGGGACTGGCGCTCTCGGTCGCGCTGGCCGCCAGTTTGGTCACGGCGTTGGTACGGATCATCACCCCCACCGGCGCATACTTGCCCCGGTCGGCATACTGCACGTCGTGGAAGACCACCGTGGCGCCGGCCGGCGTGACGTTGGCATGCCCGAAGGTGCGGTCGCCTTCGGTGACCTTGCTCCAGTCGCCTTTCAGGAACACCGATTTGCGCTCGGTTTCCAGCATGCCGGTGCTGGCCGGCAGCGTGGTCCCGGTCAGCACCTTTGGCAGGGACAGGAAAGCTTCCGCCCCCATGTCCTTGTTTTGCGGCGAGCCCGGCCCCCAGCGGGTGACCAGGTCGTTCGAATGCGCGGCCGCCGTGGCGAGGAACGGCGCCTCGACGTCCACATCGACGCCCTCCTCGTACTTGTAGACGTTATACAGCTCGGGAATACCGCCCACTTCGTACAGGCGGCCGCGGTAAGCCTCCGACTGGGTCGATGTGCCGCCCGAGGTATCGGCCCACGGAGCGGCATAGCCAAGCATGAACTGGGAATAAGCATTAGCGCCCATCAGCACGCGGTTGCCGCCGAACTTGTACACGCTGACCGCGTCGCCCGAAGTGGATGGCTTGCCGGTGAACGGGTCGACCTTCGTGCCCTGTGCCGTGACCAGGCGCAGCAAGCCGGTCAGGTTGTCGACGTTGTCGCCGCCGTGGGCCTGGTCGCGCTGCATTTCCTGGATCTGGTAGAAGGAATAGCCGTACTTGTTGTAAGGGCTGTCCGGTTCGATCAGCGGGATCAGCGGCAGGATCGCGCCGTTGATGTTCTGGCGCGTCGAAGTCGCATTCACCGTCATCCACTCCACGGTTTCGTCGTAGCGCGCACGGTTGTCGGTGAAGATCGCGCCGGTCATGCGCCCGACCAGCGAGTACACGTGCTGGTTCATGAAGCGCTCATTGCTGGCGAAGAAAGTGCGCTCCATCGGATCGACCAGGTTGTCCTTCAGTTTCTGGGTATCGGTGTCGGTCCACACCAGCGGATAGGCGGTATAGGTCGGGTCGCCCGGTGTGTAGCGCATGATTTCGGCGGCGGCCAGCATGCGGAACAGCGGCACCCCGGTGTGGATGTGAGCATCCGGATAGTAGGCGTAGCCGTTCGGGTTCATGTTGCTCCAGGTCCGCAGGATGCGCATGGCGTTGCGGCGGTACTCGTTGCGCCCCGTGATGTAGTACAGGATGGCCTGCGTCAAGGCGCCCTGCGAGTCGTTGATCAAGCGTACCTGGGCAGTGTTGCCGTTGAAATTCGGCGTGTTGGGCGTATCGATCTTGGTCGAGTCGCGATTGGTCGGCAGCAGGTTGATGTTCGCGTAATTGCAGCAAACCGTTGCGAGGGTGTTGTAGTAAGTCTTGTAAGGCTCGACGTCGGCGCGTACCTGCTGGCGCGCATATTCGAACTGTGCCTGCGTAATGCCCAAGGCTGGGTGCCGGAATCCGGTAGCGCTAACAACAGGCTGGAATTCCGGCGTGGCGACATAGCTGACGGCGTGTGCGGGGAAAACTGCAATGGCCATGGCTGCCGCAATGGCAAGCATCCTGAACCTGGCCGTGACCCCGCCCTGAAGTGAGTGGTTATGCATGATTATCCTTATCATTTATCTAAGCAATATCCGAGGGGCATACCGAAGCACGCGCGTCTCCTCGCGTGTTATCGATACCAGCCCAATATAACATGCACTTCAGACAATTGCTTAAACTTTATGTTATCGATATCCACGGGCGCGATGCCGGTTTGCGGATGGATTTCTGCAGAGCAAAAAAAACCGGCCATTTGGAGGGGGCCGGTGAAAAACGCTTTTGAGGGCGCGGGGATTGAAGAGAAGAAACCGTGCCGGATTGAGGAATCCGGCAACCCGGCGCACAGGAACGCTGTACGCTATGGATGTACTTTGCCAGCTTTCAGGAATCCGAGGCTTAGGAGTTCATTAAGGAATCAAAATATCCCGGCAAAAAAATACCCGCGTCTTTGCGCGGGTAAAGGGATTCAAATCGGGAGAGATTTGAAAGTGCAAGGGGATATTCTCGAAAAACGAAAACATCACGACTTCGTTTAAGATAGTACACTTTTTATAATAGAAACTATCCAATAGTCACAATGCTAAAAAAAATTTGCAAATGGACTTTCCGATCCGCGTTTTTAGCGGCGGCATTGGCCATTTCCGCCTGCGGCACACAGCCCCCGGCGCCCGCTGCCTCCCAGCCGGCGACGGCGGCGGCACCCGCGCCGCACGGCAACCCTTCGGCGCACCGTATTGTGGCAGGCGACTCGCTCATCACGATTACGGTTCGCCGCGGCGGGCCGCTGGCGCGCATGGGCCACGACCACGTGGTCGCTGCGCGCCAGGTTGAGGGCTTCATCGATATGGAACAGGGCCGCACAGAATTGCGCTTCCGCCTCGACCAGTTGACGGTTGACGAAGCGGTCCTGCGCAAGGAGGCCGGGCTGGAGACCCAGCCTTCGGCCGATGCCATCGACGGCACGCGCCGCAATATGTTCAGCAAGGTGCTGCGCACGGATAGCTATCCGTGGGTGCTGGTCAAGGCAGCGTTCGAAGGCAATTCGCGCAATATGCTGCGCGCCGAAATCACCCTGCATGGCGTGACGCGCGAGTACAAGGTGCCGCTGCAGTTGCGTGAGGATGGCGCCACGGTGCTGGCCAGCGGCGCCTTCACCGTCAGGCAAACCGACTTCGGCATCACGCCGTTTGCCGTCTTTGGCGGCGCGCTGGCGGTAAAGGACGAACTGGAACTGAGGTTCGCGATCAGCGCGCGACGATAAGGCGCAAGCCCAGGCCGACGAAAATCGCACCGGCGCCGCGATCCAGCCACAAGCCGGCGCGCGGATTACGGTTGATCCATTTGCCCACCGCGCCCGAGAAATAGCCCAGGGTCCCGAACAGCAGGCAAGCCTGCAGGGTGAAGATCAGGCCCAGTTGGGCGGTCTGCCAGCTCGCGTCGCCGCGCCCTGCCACCACGAACTGCGGCAGGAAGGACAGGAAGAACAGAACCACCTTCGGATTGATCGCATTGGCAAACAATCCTTTGGCAAACAGCTTGCTCAAAGATTCTTCCGGCAAGGCCGCCTGCCCCACCCTGGCGCCACCCTTGCTGCGCAGTGCGCCATATCCCATCCAGATCAGGTAGAGTCCCCCCGCAACCTTGAGCGCGGTAAAGGCTGTTGGCGACGCGGCAATCAGCGCCCCGACGCCCAAGGCAGCCAGCAGCGTGTGGCTAAGACAACCCAGGGCGCAGCCCAGGCCGAACACCACGCCCTGCTTGCGTCCACGAGACATGCCCATACTTAATACCATCAGGTTATCGGGACCTGGGGAAATAGTAATGAGCATGGCGGCGGCCAGGAAGGCCAGCCCTTGTTCAGGAGAAATTAACATAGCCAGGATCATACACGACAGCCGCGGGGCATAACAATTCGGTATCACGCCATGTTAATTTGTCCATTACAATAATTGCTATTGAGGAGATCATTAATATTTTGCTTTCTTCGTTTGCATCGTTTATTGAACTAGTTGCACCCCTCTTAATAATTCTGGGGTTGGCGGCGTTTATCCTGCTGATATGGGAGAACCGCAGCTTAAAGAAGCAATTGGCAGCGCGCGAAGCCGCGCTGAAGCAAACTCAGATTCAAAATGAGAAGCTGGGCCGCCACCGCATCGACTTCCTGGCGGCCATGAGCCACGACATCCGCACGCCGCTGGCCGGCGTGATCGGCATGCTGAAGTTTGCCCTGCGCGACCGCACCATCGCCGACCGCACGGTCGAATACCTGCGCATCGGGCTGAAAAACAGCGAAGCCCTGCTGGCCATCCTGAACGACCTGCTCGACTTTTCCCGCATCGACGCCGGCCGCCTGTCGATCAATACGCAGGACCTGGACCTGATCGACATCATCGACGAAGCCATCACCATCCTGCGCCCGCAAGCCGACGCCAAGGCCCTGCTGCTGCGCTGCGAGCTGGCGCCCGGCTTGCCGCGCCATGTGCAGGGCGACCCCAATCGCATCCGCCAGATCCTGCTTAACCTGCTGGGCAATGCCATCAAGTTCACCGAACGCGGGGAAGTCCGGCTGCGCGCATCCGGCGAAACGACCGACGGACTGGCTCGGGTCAGTTTCAGCATCACCGACACCGGCCCCGGCATCCCGTTGGAAATGCTGCCGCGCCTGTTCCGCAAGTTCGAGCCGGCCGACCTGTCGTCCACCCGCCGCGCCGACGGCCCCGGGCTTGGCCTGGCCATCTGCAAGGAGCTGGTCGACCTGATGGGCGGCCAGATCGAAGCCGACACCCGCCTCGGCAAAGGCACCACGCTGCGCTTCTCGCTGCCGCTGGCACTGGGCGGGCCGCCGGAGCAGGATCCGGTCAAGATCCCGGCCCACCTGCGCCATGCCTACCGCTTGCGCGTGCTGTGCGCGGAAGACGTGCGCACCAACCAGATCATCATCAGCACCCTGCTGGAAGGCATGGGCCACGAAGTGACGGTCGTCGAAAACGGCCTGGAAGCCCTGCGCGCCCTGCATGAACAGGATTTCGACCTGGTGCTGATGGATGGCCGCATGCCGCAGATGGACGGCGAGCAGGCCGCGCGCCTGGTGCGCCGCGGCGGCAGCCAGGACTACCCATCGCGCGATCCGCTGATACCGATCATCGCCCTCACCGCCAACGCCAACGACCTCGACCGCGCGCGCTACCTGTCGGCCGGCATGGACGCCTTCCTCAGCAAGCCGGTCGACGAACGCCTGCTGTTCGACCAGCTTGAAAAGACCATCGCCCAATTGCTCAATCGCGGCCGCAGCCTGCCGCGCACCGCCCCCACGCTGGCCGAACTGGACGACATGTTCGGCGTCGAACCGGCCAGCCCGGCGATCCACATCCTGCCGCTCAGCGGCATGACGGCGCGCCACCAGCAGCGCATTGCGCAAGCCTTCCTGGAAGAAGCGCCGCGCCGGATGGACGAAGGCCGCCTGGCGCTGCAGAACGGCGACGGCGAAGGCGCCACCAGCGCCTTCCACGCACTGAAAGGCAGTTGCGGCTACCTGAGCGCGCCCGAACTGCACACCCTGTGCCACCAAATGGAAAAGGCCAGCGCGGCCGGCGACCTGGATTCCGCCTCCGCCCTGTTGCCCGAACTCGAGACACTTATCCTGCAAGCTTGCAACGACCTGCGTCGCGACGATACGATAGCGGCATGACGACTCAACGCGCCTGGGTGCGCATGCCATCCGGCCGCCGGCTGGACTTGCTGGATCCCACGCCCTTCGATTGGGACGACGCCGACCTCGCACTGGGGCTGGCGCGCACCTATCGCTGGGGTGGCCATTCGGCCTGGCCCCTGCCCCTCTCCGTCGCCCAGCATTCGCTCACGGTGCTGCAATTGCGCCGCCTGTGGTCGCCCACCCCGCTCGATCCCCTGCGCTCCCTGCGCGAGCTGCTGCACGACGCCGAAGAAGGCTTGCTGGGCTTTGACTGCATCTCCGTGCTCAAGCCCTTCCTGGGCGACAGCTTCCGTGAACTGAGCCAGCGCCTGGAACAGGCCGTGTTCCTGCGCTACGGCCTGCCGGCCTGGACGCCGAAGGAGTACCAGGTCCACAAGCGTGCCGACCGCCTGGCTGCCGCCAGCGAGGCCGTGCATGTGGTCGGCTGGAGCGGCGAGGAAGTCCGGCGCACCTTGAAGATTACGTCCGTGCCCCTGCATGAAGATCCATTGCAGGCCTTGTATGGCGAACCAGCCTGGGAACCCTGGCCGCCGGGACTCGCTTGCGAGCGCTTCCTGGACGAACTGAACCGGCTCAAGGCAGCAGCTTGATAGTCCGGATGATAAAATTGCCGTAATGCGAAGTTTTTAAAGACGAAATTTAAGTTATCCACTTCCGCTGTGGATAAACGTGTGGAGAAGCGGGTCTTGACAGCCCGTTTCGCCTTTAACGGCGCGGCTTTCAACAAATTGCCCAATTCTTTGGCAATCGATTAGTCTGAATAAAATCAATGACTTAGCGCAGTAGAGTGCGTGCCATTTTGCAACTCACTGAGCCTTCGGAAAATATTTTGACAAAAGTTCTGGCGCGGAATAGTGTGTCCACAACCGACAAAGGAAAATGCATGGACGTTAAAGTTCCTGACGACGATTCAAGCGAAGGATGGATGATCGACGACGAGGCGCAAGCCAGTTCCGCCGAGCAGGCTCCAGGCGCCAATCCCGCTCCCTGGCGGGTATTGATCGTCGATGACGACGTCGACGTCCACGTGGTCACCAAGTTCTCACTCAGCAATGCATGCTTCATGGGGCGCCGCCTCAGCTTCCTGCACGCCTACTCCGGCGAAGAAGCCCTGACCACCCTGCGCAACAACCCCGACGTGGCCCTGGTGCTGCTGGACGTCATCATGGAGACCAGCGACGCCGGCCTGCGCGTCGCCAACCAGATCCGCTCGGAGCTGAAGAACGAACTGGTGCGCATCGTGTTGCGGACCGGCCAGCCGGGACAGGCGCTCGAGCACAGCATCATCCTCGACTACGATATCAACGATTTCTGGTGCAAGACCGACCTCACCACGCGCAAGCTGTTCACCACGGTGATTTCTTCGCTGCGCAATTACTCCGACCTGCAGATCCTGCAGTCGCAGCTGGCCAAGTACAACCACCACCGTGAGCAATTCGCAGCCATCCTGCAGGGTCTGCAGAACGGTGAAGCCTGGTCGGGCCAGCTGGTCATCGGCCAGCCTGCCTCAACTGTGGATATCCAGGTGCAGCCGGGCGCCGAACCGGGCAGTTTCAAGGCCTCCGGGCACATCCTCAAATAACTACTGTACGCACGTACAGTAGTTATTTTGCAGTCATTTCCCATCGAATTCCGGACAAAACGCCGTAAGTGGCGGATTGAAAAGGGCTTTTCCGATTATCCACATTGTTTGTGGATATCTTTGTTGATAAGGGGGTCTTGACAAGGCAAACAGCCCTCAACGACGCCATTTCCAATAAACTGCCCGTTCAATGTGCAGAAAAAAGTCCCAACAAAATCAAGGACTTAAAATCTCACGAATTCTCACGCACGTTCTTTAACTAATTAAAGTCGCGCGTTACTTGTCGTCAATTCTTGTGCATAACCTGAGCCGAAGCGCGCCGCTGGGCCGGTTGCAGCAAGACGCGCTGGATGATGTGGGGAGCGATGTTATGCGACTTCATATACTCCACTGCGCACAAGGTGCTAAAGCTGGCTTGCACCTCGATACCTCGGTCGACGATTTCACTGCGCGCCGAATCGACGCGAGGCAGGTATTGCAGCAGATCCATATGAACACCTTCGGGCGGGATGGGCGGGTCAAGGAAGTATTGACCATGCCGCCAATAAGTCAATGGCCCGCCCGCAACACCTACAGCCGAGCCCGTGTCAACCTTGGGGTCAGGCTCTTTGGTTGACACGAGCTCATCCGTGTAGCGTCGAGTCCGTGTCAACCTCGGCGCCTGACCCCAAGGTTGACACAGGCTGTGCCATGCAGCTTAGCGGTTCTGGTAGCCGCCGTAGTATTTGACGGGGCTCCATTCGGGCTGCACGGGTGCTTGCTCGGGGGCGTATTGACCGAAGTCGGCGCCGGCGTGGACGATGCGGCCGTTCACCACTGTCAGCGCGCTTTCCAGGGTCTTGATCTCGGCTTCGGGGATGCTGAAGTAGTCCTTCGGCAGGATCACCAGGTCGGCATATTGCCCCTTCGTGATCTGGCCTTTCAGCTTTTCTTCCCCGCTGAACCAGGCACTGCCTTGCGTCATCAGCTTCAGGGCTTCGTAACGGGTCAGGCGATCCTTGGCCTGCCACATCGGCATGCCGCCCGCGGTCTTGCCCGTCACTGCCCAGTAAATCGATGGCCACGGCCCGTAGCTCGATACGCGCGTGCCGTCGGTTCCCAGGCCGACCGGAATCTTCATCTCCAGCATCTTGCGGATCGGCGGCATCTGGCGCGTTTGCTCGCCATAGCGCTTCCAGTAGTGCTCGCCCTGGAAGTACATGCGGTCCTGTACCGCCACGCCGCCGCCAAGTTTCTTCACGCGCGCCAGCTGGTCATCGGTGATGGTCTCCGCATGGTCGAAGAACCAGCGCAAGCCGTTAAACGGCATCTCACGGTTGACCTTTTCGATCACGGCCAGGTCGCGCTCGATCGACTCGCCATAGGTGGCGTGGATGCGGAATGGCCAGCGGTTCTTCACCAGCAAGCGCAGCACCGGTTCCAGCTCGCTTTCCATATGCCCCGGCATTTCCGGGCGCGGCTCGAGGAAGTTTTCGAAGTCGGCTGCGCTCCAGACCAGGTTCTCACCTGCCCCTTCGGTGTTGTAGCCATTGGGGTAGAACATGTGGTCGTTGTGGTCCGGCTTGGCTATGGTGAGCCAGCGCTGGTAATCCTCCAGCTCCTTGCCCGGCTTCTGCGCGAACAGGTAGTAGGAAGTGCGCACGGTCAGCTTGCCGCCCTTGGCCAGCTCCAGGCTGACGGCGTAGTCGTCGGGATAGGCCTGGCCGCCGCCGCCCGCGTCGATCGCGCTGGTCACGCCCAGGCGGTTCATCTCGCGGTAGTACTGGATGGTGGAATTAAGTTGCTGCTCGCGTGGCAGCGCACCAGTCTTGCCCAGCGTGGAGTACAGCACCATCGCGTTCGGCTTGGCGACCAGCAGGCCGGTCGGCTTGCCGTCCGCACCCAACTCCACCACGCCGTCCTTGTACTTCGTATCCTTGTCGTAGCCCAGAACTTCGATGCCCTTCTTGTTGACGAAGCCAAGGCCGTACAGGTAAAGGATGAATACCGGCTTGTCCGGCACCGCCTCATTCAGTTCTTCCAGCGTCGGCAAACGCTTTTCTTCGAACTGGAATTCATTGAAACCGCCCACCACCTTGATCCACGCGCCGTCCGGCGTGCGGGCGGCCTGTTCGCGCAGCATCTGCATGGCGCGCTTGAGCGATGTCACGCCATCCCAACGCAGCTCGGCGTTGTAGTTCAAGCCCTGGCGGATGATGTGCAGGTGCGAGTCGTTCAAACCCGGAATGACCGTGCGGCCGCCGGCGTCGATTACCTGTGTGCCCGGCTTCTTCAGCTTGAGCACCTGGGCATTGCTGCCCACCGCAGTAATCACGCCGCCCTTGATGGCAACTGCCTGCGCGAAGCTGCCTTCACGCGTCATCGTGGCGACTTTGCCATTGGTGATGATCATGTCCGTCGCATGGGCGTGCGACAGACCGGCAGCCAGCAAGGCTGCGGCCAGCAACGATCTTTTCATGGGTTTATTCCTTGATGGATTCGACCGAGAAGCCGAGGGTCACGTCGTCGCTGACGTGCGGCGCGTACTTGCCGGCGCCGAAGTCGGAGCGCTTGATCTTGGCGATTGCATTGGCGCCGCACGCATCTTTCTTCAACATCGGGTGCGGCATGCAGTGGAAAGAAGTCACTTCCAGGTTCACCGGCTTGGTCACGCCCTTGATGGTCAGGTTGCCTTCCACGCCAACCAACTTGTCGCCGTTGAACAGGAACTTGGTCGACTTGTAGGTGATGGCCGGGTATTTGGCCGAATCGAGGAAGTCAGGGCCTTGCAGGTGTTCGTTGAAGGTGTCGTAGCCGGTGTTCACCGATTTCGGGTCGATGGTCACTTCCACCGAGCCGGTCTTGGCTGCACGGTCGATCTGGATCTTGCCGGTGGTCTTATTGAACTTGTTGACCTGGGTCGAGTAGCCAAAGTGGCTGTACTCGAAGCGGGAGAAGGAATGGGTTGGGTCGATGTTGTAGGTTTCCGGTGCGGCCGATGCAGCGAGGGAGAAACCAGCGGCGAGTGCGAAGGCGATCAGTTTTTTCATTGTAAGAACTCCAGGTTGGGATTGACGGCCCATTATGCGACGACAACCGATCAGTGTAAAACGCATAATGTGCGCGCTACTGATCGACTTTTTCGATAGTAGGCACCAGTCTGGAGCGAAAAACAATCACCCTTTCGAGGTATCCCCCTCGCAATCGCTGCGCACCTGGGCCTGCGAGACATTGCTGTTTGGCGGCACGCTTTGCGTCAGCCAGACATTGCCGCCCACGGTCGTTCCCGCGCCGATGGTGATCCGTCCCAGGACGGTTGCGCCGGCATAGATCACCACATCATCCTCCACGATAGGATGGCGCGGCGTCCCTTTGATCAATTGCCCCGATTCGTCCGCCGGGAAGCGCTTGGCGCCCAGCGTGACGTGCTGGTACAGCCGCACGCGTTCACCGATGATGGTGGTCTCGCCAATCACCACGCCGGTGCCATGGTCGATAAAGAAGCTGGCTCCGATTTGCGCCGCCGGGTGGATATCGATACCGGTGCGCGAATGCGCGATATCGCTGACGATGCGCGCAATGAAAGGCGCGCCGAGCTTGTGCAGGCTGTGCGCCAGGCGGTAATGCAGGATGGCCACCATGCCTGGATAGCACAGCAGGATTTCAGCAATCGACGTCGCCGCCGGGTCGCCGGCATACGCGGCTTGCACGTCCGACACCACCAGGGCGCGGATCTGCGGCAGCGAAGCAGCAAACGCCCGCGTGATACCCAGGGCAGTGCGCAACTGGTCTTCTTCGGTCTCCGCCACTTGGGGTCCGAACTGAAGGCCGCGCCGCACTTGCTCGTGCAAGCGATCCAGCGTGGTATTCAGGGTGTCGCCGACGAAGTAGTCAATGCTTTCGTCGGTCAGGTTCGGGCGCCCGTAATGGGTCGGGAACAGGGCCGCCGACAAGCCTTCGAGAATCTGCACCAGTTCCGCACGCGAAGGCAGTTCGCGCACGCGCCGCTGGTGGCGGATATTGTGGGTCGCTTCGCGCGACACACGCAACTGGTGAACCACCTCGTCGAGGTCCCAACGCGCTGCGCCGCTCGCGGCGCCGTAAGAGTCGATAGCCATAAGGCACAAGAATATCGAGATTGATCGGAAAAGCGAAAGAAACTGTTTGCACAAGCTTATGCTTTCCAGTCATAAGCAGATACTTCAGGATTCACTTAAAATAGCGCGCTCACTCTCGGGCACCACATGAAGAATATCCTGCTTACCTTGCTGCTCGCCGGCCTGACCATGGTCGGCCCGCTGGCGATCGACACGTATTTACCCTCTTTCCCGGCGATTGCGGAAACTTTCAGCGCCAGCCCGATGGCGATCCAGCAGACCCTGAGCCTGTTCCTGTTCACCTTCGCCTTCATGATGCTGTTCTACGGCACCCTGTCGGACAGCTTCGGCCGCCGACCGGTCATCCTGTGGTCGCTGGTGCTGTACGTCCTGGCTTCGCTGGGTGGCGCGCTGGCCGGCTCCTTCGGCTTCCTGCTCGGCGCCCGGATCCTGCAAGGCCTGGCGTCCGGCGCCGGCTCGGTGATCGGCCGCGCCATCGTGCAGGATCGATTCGAGGGCATGGAAGCCCAGAAAATCCTCGGCAACATCATGATGGTGTTCGGCCTGGCGCCTGCCATCGCGCCGGTGCTGGGTGGCTGGCTGCAGGTTTCCTTCGGCTGGCGCTCGATCTTCTGGTTCCTGACCGCTTTCGGTGTGTTGATGTGGATTGCCGTCTGGCGCTGGCTGCCTGAAAGCCTGCCGCAGGAAAAGCGCCACCCGCTGCATCTTGGCGCCATCGCGCGCAATTACTGGATGGTCCTGAAGCATCGCCAGTTCCTGCTGCTGTCGGTGTCGCTCGGCGCGGCTTTTGGCGGCTTCGCGCTGTACATCGGCTCCGCTGCCTATTTCATCATGCATATCCTGAAGCTGCCGGAAACCGCATTTGCCTGGCTGTTCATCCCCCTGATCAGTGGCCACGTACTGGGGGCGACAATGAGCGGAAAGCTGGCGCACCGCATGCCGCCGGCGAAACTGATTCGCCTGAGCTTTATGCTGATGGCCGTCGCCGCCGCGCTCAACGTGGGCTACAACTGGTTCTTCGCCGCGACCGTTCCGTGGGCCGTGCTGCCGCTGTTCCTGTTCTCGTTCTCGCTGGCCCTTGCGATGCCGCCGCTGACGCTGGCCGGCATGAACCTGTTCCCGCAGAATAGCGGGCTGGCCGCGTCGATGCAGTCCTTCCTGCAGATGATGCTGTTTGCACTGGTGTCCGGGCTGGTGGCGCCACTGCTGTTCGACAGTGCACTGCACCTGGCGCTCGGCCTGGTGGCTTGCCTGGTGGTGAGCTTTGCCACCTACCTGGGCGCCACGCATGGCCAGCCTCAGGGCCAGGGCGCCGGCGTCACTTCCTGATATTGCGGCCCGCCCTGCTCAGGTTCGGGCGCCGCTTGCGGTTTTTCATGCCCGGGCCTCAGGTTGGGCGGCAAGCCGAGGCCGAGGATTTCCTTGCGGCCCTCGACAAAGTCGGAAGTGCTGAGCGGATGCTCGCTGTCGGGCCAGTTGGCAATGGCCCAATTCTGCACCTCGACAAATCGCTTCCACACCTCTGAGACAAACTGCCGCCTGATCGCGTCATCCATGGGCGCCTCCATTGGGTTTTCCCTTACTCTACACCAGCGCCGGAAATGCTGTCACACAGGCTTGATCCGGTAAGCGCAACGGCGCTCCCCGGCCAGGATGTGCTCCTCGCGCTCGACCTGGCAGCCGGGGCCCAGCACACGCTGGAAGACGTCGAGCTCCGAGCGGCAGAAGTTCTGGCATTCGCGGGCGGCAGCACAGATGGGGCAATGATTTTCGACCAACAGTAGCGAGCCATCGTTTTGCGGCTCGACTTCGGCCATATAACCTTCCACGTCGCGCGCCAGGGCCAGCGCCTGCACACGCTCGGGCAGTGCGGCGCCGTCGCCGATTGTCGAGCGGTAAAACGCTTCGCTGGCCAGTTCGCGGGCAGCAATCAGCTTGTCCATGCCTTCCTCGCCGAACAAGGCGCGCACTTGCGTGATGAGTTGCAGGGTCAGGTCCGCGTGGCGGTCGGGGAAGCGCGCATGGCCGGCATCGGTCAACAGCCAGCGGCGCGACGGGCGGCCCACTTTTTCCGCTACGTCCTCAAAAGTCACGAAGCCGCGTTCCTCCGCCGCTTCCAGGTGCCGGCGCGCGCCCATCGAGGTCAGGTCAAGCAGCTCGGCCAGTTGCTGCGCTGTCCGTGGACCGCGCGTCTTCAGCAGGAACAGGATCTGGTCGGCAGTGTTCATGCGCCCGCTCCTTCCGGGCCTGGGGCCGCGCGCTGCACCGGCACGGCGGCCAGTTCTCCGCGCCAGCCGCGCAGGCGCCAGCCAGCCCACGCTGCCAGCACGGCGCCAAGCATCAGGATCAGGCGGGTATCGACCAGCGTCAGCACCGAACCAATTGCTGCCATCACGATATTCGCGAAACAGAACGTCATCGACAGCAGGCCCATGACGGAGCCCTGCCCATGCGCCGCGAAGCGGTCCGCCGCCCACGACTGCACCGTCGCGTTATAGAAAGCGTTAGGCAGCCCGAACAGGCAGATCGCGACCATGCCGATCCACAGGTTGCCAAGTGCAACGCCAGCCACTGAAGCAGCGAGGCCGAAAGCCAGCCAGCTTGCACGGTGCAGCGGCTCCATCCTGCTTGGCCGGCCGGCGATGATTGCGGCCAGCGTCATGATCGCGCACATCGCCATATTGATAGCTGCGATGCCGCGCGCATCGTAGCCGCCCTGTTCCACCAGCCACAGTGGATAGTATTCATAGAAGCCGGTGATGCCGCAGGTCAGCGCCAACTGCACGATGAACAGCGTACGCAGCTCAGGAAAGCGCAGCAGGTTCATGGCGTGGTGCGAGCGCGCCACCTGCCACCACGACGCGCCGTCGGCTGGCGCCTTGGCGGCACGCGGCACCGTAATTGCCACCAGCGCGGCAGCCAGCACCAGGGCCACCACGGCCACCCAGAACGGCACCGTGATGCCAAAGGCCAGCGTGAAGCCCGCCAGCACCGGTCCAACCAGCCAGCCAAGGTGCAGCGAGCCATTCACCAGCGACAGTGCGCGCAGTCTCTGGGGCCCTTCCAGTTTTTCAGCCACCAGGGCACGCGCAACCGCGCCATTCCCTTCAAGCAGGCCGGTGCCGAAGCGGGCCAGGATGAACAGCGGATAGGATTGCATCACCAGTGCGAGCGCAGTCAAAGCGTGCCCCGCCGCCGCGCCCAGTGCTGTCGCCAGCAGGATTGGCCGGCGTCCATAGCGATCGGACAATGGCCCGAGCAGTGCGGAGCCGATCACCAGGCCGATCGGGTTCACCGTCAGCGCAATGCCGAACAACAGCTTGGGCGGCAAGCCGAGGAAATTATTCAGGGAGTTGTGGGCTTCGGCCGCAAACAGCGGGGGAAGGATCGGGTATGGCAGCGAGGCGCCGGTGGTGGACAGCAAGCCAAGCAGGCAGGTGGCCGCGATGAGGAGGACATTGTTCATGCCCTCCAATATACGCACGACCCAACGATAAGTAAACGAAAAACTTTACTTATTATCAGGCGGCCGATCTGGTCAACTGCGGCAGCGATGCCATCAGGTCCGAGAAGCGCTGGCCCTGGATCATCACATGGCTGCGCAGCAGCTCGGCCGCCTTGTCGCCGTCGCCCGCAAGAATGGCCTGTACCACGCCCTCGTGCTCGGAATAGGAATGGCCGATGCGGTTGCGCACGCGAAGCTGCAAGCGCCTGTATGGCCGCAGCCGCCGATAAAGTCCGCGTGTCTGCTCAAACAGGAAGCTGTTATGGGCGCCGGCATAGATCGCCTCGTGGAAGGCTTCGTTGCGGTAGTAGTACTCGTCCGGTTCCTGCGCCTCCACCGCAGCCTTGCAGGCCTCGTGTGCAGCCAGCAGCACTTGCTGCTCTTCCGGCGTCATGCGGCGCGCGGCCAGGCGCCCGCAAGTCGCCTCGAGCTCGGACATCACTTCGAACATTTCAACCAGCTGTTGCGGCCCAAGTTCGGCCACGATCGCGCCGCGCCGTGGCCGAATCACCACAAGTCCCATCGATTCCAGCTGGATCAGCGTTTCGCGGATCGGCGTGCGCGATACGCCAAAGCGGGTCGCCAGTTCGGTTTCGTCCAGGTGCTGCCCCGGCTGCAGCTCGCCCATCGCAATCATTTCCTCGATGGTTTCACGCAGGGTGGAAGAATGTTTCGTCATGGAACTACTAGTTAAGTATGTATATGAGACTCCATTATAAGACGCATATTTCACTTGACAATGTATTCGGTGAAGATATTCTTGTATACATAACGAGCAGAACTGCATACTTACCCCTTGGAGGATGACATGACCCAGATGACCCGCAGGTCCGTACTTGCCGCACTCGCCACCAGCCCCCTGTGGCTGCAAACCGCCTGGGCCCAGACCGGCGCCCTGAAAATCTCCCACCAGTTCCCCGGCGGCACCCTGGCTGAAGGCGACTTCCGCGACCGCCTGACCCGCATGTTCGCTGCGGAAGTGGAAAAACGCACCAAGGGAGCACTGAAGTTCTCGATCTATCCGGGTTCTTCGCTGATGAAGACCAACGCCCAGTTCTCCGCCATGCGCAAGGGCGCGCTGGACCTGTCGCTGGTGCCGCTGTCCTACGCGGGCGGCGAGGTCCCGGAAGTGAACATCGGCCTGATGCCCGGCCTGGTGACGTCCTACGAGCAGGGCTACGGTTGGAAGAACCAGGAGATCGGCAAGGCGCTCACGCAACTGCTGTGGGAAAAAGGCGTGGTGCTGGTCAGCTGGATCTGGCAGGCTGGCGGTGTCGCTTCGCGCGTCAAGCCGGTAGTCGATCCGGAAGATGCCAAGGGCATGAAGATCCGCGGCGGTTCGCGCGAGATGGACCTGATCCTGAAGGCCGCCGGCGCCGCCGTGGTGTCGCTGCCGTCCAACGAAATCTACGCGGCCATGCAGACCGGCGCCATGGATGCGGCCCTGACTTCCTCCACTTCCCTGATTTCCTTCCGCCTGGAAGAAGTATCGAAAGCCCTGACCACCGGCCGTGGCACCGCGTACTGGTTTATGTTCGAGCCATTGATGATGTCGCGCGCAGCTTATGAACGCCTGCCGAAAGACCAGCAGGCCGCCATCATGGCCGTTGGCGCCGAGCTGGAAGCCTTCGCCAAGACGGCCGCCCAGGCCGACGACTCGCAGGTCGCCGCCGTCTACCAGAAGGCCGGCGCCAAGGTGGTCGACCTGAACGCGGCTTCGGTCAAGAAATGGCAGGCCATCGCCCGCACCACGGCTTGGAAGGATTACGGCGAACGTAATGACAACTGCGCCAAGCTGCTGGCCCTCGCGGAGAAGACGCTGTGAGCCACGGATTCGAACTCAATCCGCCCAAGGAGGCAGCACTGCCCCAGGCACCCGGCCTGTCGACAGTCGGCGTCTTGCTGGCGAAAGTGAACCAGGGCTTGCTGGTCCTGTCCATGGTGGCGATGGTGACCACCGCCCTGATCCTGACCTATTCCGTGGTGTCGCGCTATTTCTTCCACGCGCCGACGGACTGGCAGGATGAGGCGTCGATCTTCATGCTGGTTGGCGTGACATTCTTCTGCTGCGCTTATGTGCAGAGCTTCCGCGGCCACATCGGCATCGAGGCGCTGGCCGCCATCCTGCCGCCCAAAGCCAATGCAGTGCGGATGTTCATCGTCGACCTGCTGTCCTTCGTGTTCTGTTCCTTCTTCTCCTGGAAGTCGTGGACGCTGTGGCACGAAGCCTGGGCGGACGGCCAGACCACCACCTCCACCTTCGCCCCGCCGCTGTGGATTCCCTATTCCATGATGGCGGCCGGCATGACCTTGCTGACCCTGCAGATCCTGCTGCAAGTGCTGGCTCGTATCACTGACAAAGGAGCCGCAAAATGAGCGAGCTGACCTTAGGCGCCCTGTACGGCATTGTCACCCTGGTGGTCATGTTCTCCGGCATGCCTATCGCCTATGCGCTGGGCATCGTGGCGACCACCTTCATGTATTTCTTCATGCCCGCCAGTTCGCTCGACACGGTTACCCAGAACGTGTACGAGGAAATGGCTTCCATCACCCTGCTGTCGATCCCGCTGTTCATCCTGAAGGGTGCCGCCATCGGCAAGTCGCCCGCCGGCAAGGACCTGTATTCGGCCATCCACACCTGGCTGCACAAGGTGCCGGGCGGCCTTGGCATCGCCAACGTGTTTGCCTGCGCGCTGTTTGCAGCCATGGCCGGCTCTTCGCCGGCCACCTGCTCGGCGATCGGTTCCGCCGGCATTCCTGAAATGCGCAAGCGCGGCTACTCGCCTGGTTTCGCGGCGGGGATCATTGCCGCCGGCGGCACGCTCGGCATCCTGCTGCCGCCATCGATCACCATGATCCTGTACGCCGTGGCCGCCGAGCAGTCGCTGGGCCGCCTGTTCCTGGCCGGTATTGGCCCTGGCGTGCTGCTGGTCCTGCTGTTTGCCGGCTATGCCGTCTACCGTGCCCGCGCCGAATACCAACTGGCGCTGGTGGCTTACCAGAAAGGCGGCGTCAAGTCGGCCTACCTGGAAGACGAGCACTTCACACTGCGTGAAAAAGTGGAAATGCTGCCGCGCGTGCTGCCCTTCATCGTGCTGCTGATCGGCGTGATGGTCGCACTGTATGGCGGCTTTGCCACGCCGTCCGAAACGGCCGGCCTGGGCGCCCTGCTCGCGCTGGTGCTGATCGCCGTGGTGTACGGTGCCTGGCGGCCCAAGGACATGTCGCCGATCCTGTCGTCCACCATCAAGGAATCGACCATGCTGCTGCTGATTATCGGCATGTCCCTGCTGTATTCCTACGTCATGAGCTACCTGCATATCAGCCAGGCGGCGGCAAGCTGGGTGGTCGGCATGCACCTGTCGAAGTGGGTGCTGCTGGCGACGATCCTGGTGCTGGTCGTGGTGCTGGGCTTCTTCCTGCCGCCGGTCTCGATCATCCTGATGACGGCACCGATCATCCTGCCGCCGCTGCGCGAAGCCGGCTTTGACCTGGTGTGGTTCGGCATCGTGATGACGGTGGTGATGGAAATGGGCCTGATCCATCCACCGGTGGGCCTGAACATCTTCGTCATCAAGAACATCGCGCCGGATATCCCATTGAAGGACGTGATCTGGGGCGTGATGCCTTTCCTGCTGCTGATGGTGGTCGCCGTGGTCCTGCTGTGCATCTTCCCCGGCATTGCAACCGGCCTGCCTGACATGATCATTGGAGCCAAATAAATGAATGCCCCAATCCGCGTCTGGGACAGCCTTCAGCGCAACCGCAACGACCGCCTGGCACGTGCGCGCAGCGTGCTCGGTAGCGATCTGGCGGGCAAGGCGTTGCCGGCCGCCCGCATCGCCGACCTGCTGCATGCGGTGCTGGAAAACGGCGACCGCGTCTGCATCGAAGGCAATAACCAGAAGCAGGCCGACTTCCTGGCGCAGGCACTGGCGGGGCTTGATCCGCAGCGAGTGCACGACCTGCACATGCTGCAATCGGTGCTGGCCCTGCCCGAACACCTGGACGTATTCGAGCGCGGCGTGGCTTCGAAGCTGGACTTTTCCTTCTCCGGCCCGCAAGCCGGGCGGGTGGCAAAGCTGGCGGCGGCAGGAAAGCTGAATATCGGCGCCATCCACACCTACCTGGAGCTGTTCAGCCGCTACTTCATCGACCTGCCGCCACGCGTGGCCCTGGTTGCGGCGGAAGCGGCAGACCGCCACGGCAACCTGTACACCGGCCCGAATACGGAAGACACGCCGCCGATTGTCGAAGCCACCGCTTTCAAGAACGGCATCGTCATCGTGCAGGTCAACCGCATCGTGGACGAATTGCCGCGCATCGACGTGCCGGGCGACTGGGTCGATTTCGTCGTGCAGTCGCCGACGCCCTATTACATCGAACCGCTGTTCACCCGCGACCCGGCGCAAATCTCGGAAATCCAGGTCCTGATGGCGATGATGGCGATCAAGGGCATTTATGCCGAATACCAGGTACAGCGCCTGAACCACGGTATCGGCTTCGACACAGCCGCCATCGAGTTGCTGTTGCCGACTTATGGCGCATCGCTCGGCCTGCGCGGCAAGATCGCCACCAACTGGGCGCTGAATCCGCACCCTGCCCTGATTCCCGCAATTGAAGCCGGCTTCGTGGAATCGATCCACTCCTTCGGATCCGAACTGGGCATGGAAAACTATATCCGCGCCCGTCCCGACGTCTTCGCAGTCGGGCCGGATGGCTCGATGCGCAGCAACCGCGCCTACTGCCAGGCTGCCGGCCACTATGCCTGCGACATGTTCATCGGCTCCACGCTGCAGATCGACCTGGCCGGCAATTCCTCCACAGCCACGCTGGGCCGCATTTCCGGTTTCGGCGGCGCTCCGAACATGGGCGCCGACGCGCGCGGCCGGCGCCACGCCAGCCCGGCATGGCTCAAGGCCGGCGAACAGGCGCGCCAAGGCAGCGGCTCCATCCCGCGCGGCCAGAAACTGGTGGTGCAGATGGTGGAAACCTTCCGCGAACACATGCAACCGGCCTTCGTTGAACGCCTGGACGCCTGGGAACTGGGCGAACAGGCTAAGATGGCAATCCCGCCCGTGATGATATACGGCGACGACGTGACCCACATCCTGACCGAGGAAGGCATCGCCAACCTGCTGCTGTGCCGCAGCGCAGAAGAGCGCGAACAGGCCATCCGCGGCGTGGCAGGCTATACGCCGGTCGGCCTGCAGCGCGACAAGCGCATGGTGGAAAACCTGCGCGACCGCGGCATCATCACGCGCGCCGAAGACCTGGGCATCGACAAGCGCCATGCCACGCGCGACCTGCTGGCGGCCAAGAACATGAAAGACCTCGTGCGAGCGTCGGGCGGCCTGTATGACCCGCCCAAGCGCTTCCGCAACTGGTAGGAGCCAAGATGGAAACACTCAATTACCGATTCGAACAAGGCCGCCGCTCGTTGTCGGCCGAACCGCGCATCGTCGGCGTGGTCAGCTCGGGCAACCTGGAAGTGCTGATCGAAAGCACACCGCTGGGCGGCGCATGCGAAGTAGGCATCCAGACCGCGGCCGTGGGCTTCGGCCCTATCTGGCAAGCCGTGATCACCGACTTCCAGGAGCGCTGGCAACTGGCGGACACGCGCATCGCCATCAACGATATGGGAGCGACACCGGCCGTTGTCAGCCTGCGGCTGGACCAGGCGGTTGAATCTATGCTGGGAGAAGGCAAATGAGCAGCTACCTGGAAGCCAATGCGCGCGAGCGCCTGGCGCTGTTCGACAGCTTTGAAGAATTCATCGGTCCCGCGCAGCGCGTGGTCAGCCCACACCTGGCGCAATTGAACGTGCCGGTATCATTCGACGATGGCGTGGTAGTCGGCCGCGCCACGCTGGGCGGACTGAGCATCTTCGCTGCGGCGCAGGAAGGCGGTTTCATGGGCGGCGCTGTGGGCGAGGTGCATGGGGCCAAGCTGGTTGGCCTGCTGCGCCGTGCACTGCTTGACCGTCCGGCTGCGGTGCTGCTGTTGCTGGAAACCGGCGGCGTGCGGCTGCATGAAGCCAATGCTGGCCTGATCGCAGTATCGGAAGTGATGCGCGCTGTGCTGGACGTGCGGGCGGCAGGCATTCCGGTCGTGGCCTTGATCGGCGGTTCCAACGGCGCCTTTGGCGGCATGGGAATCGTGGCCCGCTGCGCCAACTCGCTGGTCATTTCCGAAGAAGGCCGGCTGGCGATGTCGGGCCCCGAAGTGATCGAAACCGCCAATGGCGTCGAGGAATTCGATTCACGCGACCGCGCCCTGGTGTGGCGCACCACCGGCGGCAAGCACCGCTACCTGCTGGGCGACGTGCAGCGCATCGTGGAAGACAGCATTCCCGCTTTCCGCAACGCCGCGCTGGACGCCATAGCCGAAGCCCGCAGCGGCACAATTGAATTGACTTTGGCGGGGCTGGAAGCCGAACAAGCCATGCTGGAACAGCGCATTGAACGATTTGGCGGCCTGCGCGATCCGTCCGACATCTGGGCCGCGCTTGGCATTGCCGCGCCCCAGGAGATTCCGATGCTGGATGTCGATTCTTTCACTGCCACCGCGGCCCCTTACCGAGTGGGAGCATGACCATGGACTGGAAAGTATTAGCTGACGCCCTGTTCCCCGGCGGACATGACATCGTCGAGCATGAACAATTCCTGAATGGCACCGCGCGCGTCGACGGCCAGACCGTCAGCGTCATCGGTACCACCGGCCATGCGCCGATCGGCGTGGAGATTGCCCTGGCGCAGGCCAAGGCCGTGCTGGCGACGGTGCGCAACCATCCCGGCCGCGCCATTGTGCTGCTGGTCGACACGCAGGGGCAGCGCCTGCGCCATCGCGACGAAATGTTGGGCATCAACAGCTACATGGCCCACCTTGGGAAATGCATCGACCTGGCACGCCACCTGGGTCATCGCATTATCGGTCTGGTGTACGACCAGGCCCTGTCCGGCGGCTTCATTACCAGTGGATTGATGGCCGACGCCTGCTACGCCCTGCCCGACGCCACGATCCGCGTCATGGGGCTGCCGGCAATGGCCCGCATCACCAAAGTACCTGAGGAAAAACTGGTGGAGCTGGCTCGCAGCAATCCCGTGTTTGCGCCCGGCCCTGAAAATTACCTGCGCATGGGCGGCCTGCAGGCGATCTGGGACGGCGACCTCGCGGCTCACCTGGCGCACGCGATCGCCAACGCGCCGGGTGAGGACCAGCGCAGCGCCCTTGGATTGCTCCGTGGTGGCCGCAAGGCAGCGCAACCAGTCATTGAAGCCATCATCGGCGGCGGCAATGTACGCGCGGCATGACCTGGCCTGGCTGAGTGGCGAAGGCTGGAACGGCCTGCTGGCGACAACGCCGGGTGGCACGCCCGCACATGCGGCAATCGCCCGCTGGGCCGGCGCTGACTGGCCGTTGATCGTTCGCCGCTGCGAGGCTGCGGACGGCACCGGCGAGAGCGCCGGCGACGCCTGCCTTGGCCTCGCGGCCCCACCGGATCCCGCCAACGGCGCGAAGCTTCGACTTCCCCTGCGATTGAGTTCGCAGCACATCGTACGCCATCGCGCGCCACTGCAACTGGACGCTGTTGCCCACGCACTCCCGGAACGCTGGCAAGCATCCTTCGGCCGTCTGGCCGAAGCCTGCGCTGGCCTGAACCTGCGCGTATTCGGCTCGCTGGCCTTGCAGGCCCTGACAGGCCAGCCCTACCTGCGCGACGCCTCCGACATCGACCTTCTGTTCAGACCGCGCGACGCCGCCGAACTGGAGAAAGGCCCCCGCTTGCTCGCCAGCTTCCTTGACGAACTGCCGCTGGATGGCGAGATCGTTTTCCCCAACGGCCACGCAGTGGCATGGAAGGAGTGGCTGGCGGCCGGCGACCACGCCGAACGCGTCCTCGTCAAGTCGCAAGCGAGCGTAATGCTCTGCAAGCGCGCCGACCTGCGCGCAGAACTGGAGCCAGCATGAGCATCCCCGCGAGCCACGCTCCGCATGACCCGCGCGCACTGGCAGCCGCAGCGCGCCACAGCACAGGCAAAAAGCCGCGCCGCCATGCCGCGCACGCGCTGTCGCGCGAAGTCGCCCTGCGCGCAGTGCGCAGCCTGTATCACGAACTGGCGCTCTATCCGAAACCGGGCCTGGTTTCCTTCATCGACAACGGCAGCCATGCTGACATGGATGCAGCCACCTTCATGCGCAGCCTGTTCTCGCTGCGCCACTACTACGCCCGCATCTGCCGCGCAGGTTACGACGGCGCCGGCTTCGCGGAGCTGAAGAAACTAGGCATCGCCGCCGAACAGCGCATGATGGCCGCCACCAATGGCATCAATACCCACCGCGGCGCCATCTTCGCCCTCGGCCTGATTTGCGCCGCGATAGGCCGCGTGCGCGCCCTGCGCATGACCTTAACGCCAGCCGCGCTGCGCACCGCACTCCTGCTGCACTGGGGTGGGGAGCTCGCCGCCCACACGCAGGCCAGCGGCGACTCCCACGGCCTGCAAGCGGCTGCCCGGCATGCCGCCAGTGGAGCCCGCGAAGAAGGGGCTCTCGGCCTGCCTTCGGTATTCGACGTCGGCCTGCCTGCCTTGCAAGCCACACTGGCACGCGGCGCCCCCATGCTGCATGCGCGCGTCGACGCCATCTTTGCCCTGATGGCCCACATCAGCGACACCAATATTTACCATCGCGGCGGAGCGGAAGGAGCCGGCACTGTGCGGCACGCCGCCTCTCACTTCCTGCAGCAAGGCGGCACCGCGAATCCGGAATGGAAAGCGCAGGCGGTGGATTGCCACCAGCGCTTCATCGCCCAACGCCTGTCGCCCGGTGGCGCCGCCGACCTGCTGGCTGCCACGTGCCTGGTGCACAGCCTTACCGCCATGCCGCCGCAATGAACCATCGCCTGCTGATCCTTTGTCCCGGCCAGGGTTGCCAGAACAGCGCCATGTACGACCTGGCCCGTACTGATCCGCAGGGCGCCGCATTGCTGGAACGCGTGTCGCCGCTATTGCCCGACCCGTCCCGCCCGGACAGCATGTTCAGCAACCGCAGCGCGCAGCCCGCCATCGTCGCCAGCAGCCTCGCAATGTGGGAAGCACTGCGCCACGACTGCCCGCCGCCATCGCTGGTGGCCGGCTATAGCGTCGGCGAACTTGCGGCTTACGGTGTCGCAGGAGCATTCAGGCCCGAACGCACGGTCGCAATCGCAGTGCAGCGCGCCGCGCTGATGGACGCATGCGTCGCCCCGGATAGTCCGCAAGCCATGCTCGCAATCAGCGGCAGGCGCATGGCAACGCTGCATTCCCAACTGGCGCCGCACGGCTTCCACATCGCGATAGAAACCGGCCCGGACAGCTGTATCGCAGGCGGCCCCGCAGCGCATGCCAGCGCCATATCGATTCCCGGTGCACGCATCGCGCCCTTGCCCGTTGCCGTGGCCTCGCACACGCCCTATCTGCAAAGCGCAGTCGAGCCCTTCGCAAAGCTGTTGGCGGAAGAAGATTTCGGCAGGCTGCTGGCGCCAGTCCTGGGCGGCATTGACGCCGCGCTCATTCGCGGCAAGGATGAAGCGATCAGCCACCTCTCGCGCCAGCTCGCCGAAACCATAGTGTGGACCGAATGCATGGATGCCGCCGCCGAGCGCGGCATCACCGCCGCCCTGGAACTGGGACCGGGAAATGCCTTGTCGAAGATGATGTCTGCCCGCCACCCTGGCATCGAATGCCGTTCGGTGGCCGACTTCCGCTCAATGGATGGAATCCGGAACTGGCTGGCGCAGATCTAACGCAGGTGCTGCTGCACCCAGGCGATGATGCTCTTGCTGTCCATCGCCCCTGCCTGGCGCGCCAGTTCGCGGCCGCCCTTGAATACCGCCAGCGTGGGAATGCTTCGGATGGCATAGCGCGCAGCCAGTTGCTGTTCCGCCTCGGTATTCACTTTCACCACACGGAAATACGGTTCCAGGTGCTGGGCGGCCTGCTCGTAGAACGGCGCCATTGTGCGGCAAGGCCCACACCACGGTGCCCAGAAGTCGACCAGCACAGGAATATCGTTACGCTCAATATGCTTGAGGAAGCGCCCTGTCGAAAGGTCCACCGGGTGGCCGGTGAACAAGGGACGCTGGCATTTGCCGCAGGTAGCCTCTTCTTCGAGGCGCACCGAAGGCACACGGTTGACCGCGTCGCAGTGGGGGCAGACGATATGCAAGTTTTCCATAGGTTCCAGTATAGCGCAGGCTTATAATCCTCAGGGCACGCTTCGCCTGCCAGGAGGGAACATGGAATACGTGAACACCGACCGCTTGCGCATTGCCTTCCGCCAGCATGGCGACTTGCAGGGGGAGCCAGTCTTCCTGCTGCACGGCTGGCCGGATGATATGCATACCTGGGACGGCGTTCTGCCCTACCTTTCGAATTCCGGTTATCGCCTGATCGTGCCCAGCCTGCGTGGATTTGGCGACACCCGTTTCCTCGACCCGGCCACGCCGCGCAGTGGCCAGTTGAGCGCCCTCGCGCAAGACCTGCTGGACTTCGCCACGGCGCTGGGCATTGACCGTTTCAACGTGGTCGGGCATGACTGGGGCGCGCGCGCCGCATACAACGCGGCTTTGCTGGCGCCGGAACGTGTGATGCGCTGCATGGCAATCTCGGTCGGCTGGGGTACAAATGATCCGAACCAGGCACTGAGCCTGCACCAGGCGCGCAATTACTGGTACCACTGGTATATGTCGACCGATCGCGGCGCCGAAGCGCTGCGCAAGGATCGCCGCGAGTTTGCCCTCCTGCTGTGGCGCACCTGGTCGCCGTCGTGGCATTTTGGCGAAGGCGTTTTCCACGACACCATGCATGCCTGGGACAACCCGGACTGGGTGGACGTAACGGTGCACTCCTATCGCCACCGCTGGGGCCTGGCCTTTCCCGATCCACACTACGCCGTACAGGAAGACCGTTTGCGGCGCGAATCCGTGATCACCGTGCCGACGCTCACCTTGCACGGCACGGAGGATGGCGCCAATAGCCCGCAAACCTCAGAACACAAGGAACACTTGTTCAGTGGACCTTATCACCGCGCGCTGCTGGCCGGAGTCGGCCACTTCCCGCAACGGGAAAATCCGGGCGCCGTGGCCGACGCCCTGCTCGCGTGGCTGCAACGAGGCTAATCGGGTTTGGCACTCGGGAAGAACAGCTGCTGCCCGCCCGGGCGGAACTGCGCGATCTTTGCCTGCCCCTCTGGCGAAGTAATCCAGTCGATCAACTGGCGTGCGCCCTTGTAGTTCACGCCAGCATGTTTGGCCGGATTGGTTGCGATGATGCCGTATGGGTTGAACATGCGCTGGTCGCCCTCTACCATCAGCGCCAGGCCCGTCTTGGCCTGGTACACGCCGTAGGTTGCGCGATCGGTCAGGGTATAGCCGCCTATCTCGGCTGCCATCGTCAGCACCTCGCCCATGCCCAGGCCCGCCGAAACGTACTGCGTGCCGGCAGGCTGCGTGCCGGCCTGCTTCCAGTACGCCTTTTCCATGATGTCCGTGCCGGAATTGTCGCCGCGCGAAATGAATTTCGCCGGACCGCCTGCGAGTTTGCGGAATGCAGCCAGGACGTCCTTGCCGCCCTTGATGCCTGAAGGATCGCTGGATGGGCCCACCACGATAAAGTCGTTGTACATCACGTCGCGCCGGTCGATGCCCCAGCCCTCGGCGACGAATTTATCTTCCGCCGCCCGCGCATGCACGAGCGTCACGTCCACGTCGCCGTTCTTTGAAAGCTCGAGCGCCTTGCCGGTGCCGACCGAGATCACATGCACCTTGCTGTTGGTTTTGGCCTCAAAGGCAGGCAACAGGTAGGCCAGCAAGCCGGAGTTCTCCGTGCTGGTCGTGGTGGACAGCCGGATGATTTGCTGGGCATAGGCGCTTCCGGTCAGCGCGAAGGCTGCGGCAAAGGCTAACAGGAGCCTGCGTTTCATTCACTTCTCCTCAAGTTGGCCGTCGCGCAGCTTCAGGCGCCGCACGTCCGGCAGGTTGATCAAGTCACGGTCGTGACAGGCCATGACAACAGTGCTTCCCGCTTGTGTCAGCGATGGAATCAAAGCCAGTACCTGTTCGCGCGCTTCGCCATCAAGGCTGGCGGTCGGCTCATCGAGCAGCAGCAAGCGCGGATGCAGGACCTTGGCGCGGGCCAGCGCCACGCGCTGCTTTTCGCCGCCGGACAGTGTGGACGGCTGGCTGCCGCGCAAATGCAGCACGCCCGCCCAGTGCATCGCCTCCTCCACGAGCTTTGAAGCCTCGGCATGCGCCATGCCGCGCGCTTTCAGGCCATAGCCGATGTTGCCCGCGACGCTGGTCGAGAACATCACGGGATGCTGGTGCACGTAGACGATCTCTCGGCGCAAGGCTGCTGGATAAGGTGCAAGCCTGACCGGTTCACCTGCGAAATGCATGCCCTCCGCATCGGCAGGCGCCAGGCCGGCTAGCACACGAAGCAGCGTGCTTTTGCCGGCGCCGTTCATGCCGGTCAGTACATAGGCGCGGGCCGCATCGAGCCTGAATTCCCGCAGGTCGAACAGAAGGTTGTCGCCATAACGCTTGGTAAGTCGGGCGATGGAGAGCATGGTGGTCATCCCCGGCCCCGGGCCGCATGGGCATCGCCCTGCAGCACCATCATGGCGCCGTTCATTGCCAACGCAATGGTGACCAGCACCACGCCCAAAGCGATTCCCTGTGCGAATTCGCCCTTGCTGGTTTCCAGCGCGATGGCGGTCGTGATGGTGCGCGTCTCGCCGGCGATATTCCCGCCCACCATCATGGCGCAGCCGACTTCCGAAATGACGCGACCGAAACCGCTGATGATGGCCGCCATCACGCCAAAGCGCACCTCGTACAGCAAAGTTGACATCACGCGCCAGGGTGACGCACCATGAGCGATGGCGGTTTCCGCAAGACGTGGGTCGGCGGCCTGCACTGCGGCCAGCGTAAAGGCCAGCAGCACCGGGAGCGCAATGACGACCTGTCCCGCCACAATGCCTGGCTGAGAAAAGAGCCACTGCAGCCCGCCCATCGGCCCGTGGCGCGACAGCATCATGTAAAGGAGGAGCCCGATCAGGACCGTTGGCAGCGACAACGCCGCCTGCACCAGCCAGATCACCACCCGCCGGCCGCGAAACTGCGTCATCGCAATGGCGTAACCGCCGACGACCGCAAACGGCGCCGCAATCAGCAAACCAAGCACGCTGGTACTGACAGAAATCCACACAATCCGCCAAAGTACAGGATCGCCGTTAAACAGCAAGCCAAACGCCCCGCGCACCGCATCCATCAGCCCCATCATAAGTTCCCACCCACGGCCGCGCCCGTGTCAACCTTGGGGTCAGGCCCGCAGGTTGACACGAGCCGAGCATTAGTTGCTGCCGAGGCCGTGTCAACTTGAGAGCCTGACCCCAAGGTTGACACGGGCGGGACTGTGGCGAGCTCGGGTTCGGGGATCAGGCGTTGTGGTGAGGTCAGCAGTAGGAAGTGGCGGCCGGTGCAGCGGGCCAGCAGGGTCATGCCGAGGCGGGTGGCGACACTGTGGCCCATTTGCGTGGTGCCGGAACGCGATAGCAGGAAGGGTATCGACATTTGCGCGCCTTTGATCACCATTTCGGATGTCAGGCGCCCCGTCGTGTAAAACACCTTGTCGCCGCCTTCCACGCCGTCCAGCCACATTTTCCCGGCGATCGAATCCACTGCATTATGGCGGCCGACGTCTTCGACAAAATACAGCAGCTCGCCGGCTTGCGTGAACAGGGCGCAGCCATGCACCGAACCCGCTTGCTTGTAGATCGACTGTAGCGTGCGGATCGTTTCAACAATCCGGTACACGCCCGATTGCTTCAGCCGTGCGTCGGGCGGCAGCACGATGTCGTCCACCTCGTCCATCAGGTCGCCGAACACGGAACCCTGGCCGCAGCCGGTCGTTACGACCTTGCGTGAGGTGCGTTCCTCGATGTCGGCCACGCCGCCGCGCGTTTTGACTGCCGCGGCGCCGACCGACCAGTCGACATGGATCGATTCCACGTCCTCCACCGAGCGTACCAGGCGCTGGTTGCGCAGGTAGCCAAGGACCAGGGCTTCCGGTGCGCCGCCGAGCGTCATCAACGTGACCAGTTCGCGCTTGTCGACGTACACCGTCAGCGGGCGTTCGGCGGGAATGTGAATCAGCGAGCGGCGTCCTTTTTCGTCGATCGCTTCCACTTCCTGCGTCAGGGGCACGCTGGCCTGTGTCATCTCCGGTAATCTCATGCGCCTGCCGCCTCCATTGCCTTGCCGCCGCCAAAACTGGACTGGGCGCATACCTCGCCGCCCAGCGTGACCTTGATTGCACAGTACTTGAATTCGGGGATCTTGCCAAACGGGTCGAGCGCCGGGTTGGTCAGCTTGTTGATCGCCGCCTCGTAATAACAGAACGGCACGAACACGGCGCCGCGCGGTGAACTGTCATCAGCGCGTGCATATAGCGATACCTGCCCTCGCCGCGACGCAATGGTCACCACGTCGCCCGGCTTGCCGCCGAGGGCCGCGAGGTCCAGGGGATGCACCAGGGCGACCGGGTCCGGTTCGATCGCGTCGAGCACCGCCGTGCGGCGCGTCATGCTACCGGTATGCCAGTGCTCGAGCTGCCGGCCTGTGATCAGGACCATCGGGTAGGCGGCGTCCGGGCGCTCATCGGCCGGAATGATATCTGCCGGCACAAATCGCGCACGGCCAGTCTCGCGCGGGAAGTCTTCGGTAAATACCACCGGCGTGCCGGGATCGCCTTCTTCATGGCAGGGATAAGTCACGGCATGCTCGCGCTCCAGCCTGTCCCATGTGATGCCTGCGATGCTCGGCATGACGTGCCGCATCTCCTCGAACACTTCGGCTGCACTGCCGTACTGCCAGTCCAGGCCAAGCCGCTGCGCGACCTGCTGGATAATCCACAGGTCCTGACGCGCCTCGCCCGGCGGTTCGAGCGCTTGCCGCCCGATCTGCACCAGCCGGTCGGTGTTGGTGAAGCTGCCGGTCTTTTCCGGGAAGGCGCTGGCTGGCAGGATCACATCGGCCAGGTACGCTGTTTCGGTGAGGAAGATATCCTGCACAACCAGGTGCTCGAGCGACGCCAGTGCGGCCCGAGCATGATTGGCGTCGGGATCGGACATGGCGGGGTTCTCGCCCATGATGTACATCCCTTTGACCTGCCCTGCTTCGGCGGCATCCATCACTTCCACCACCGTCAGGCCGGGTTTATCGTCCAGCGCGCCGGACGGCAGGCCCCATGCGCCTTCGAAGCGCGCCCTGGCGGACGGTTCGGTCACTCGCTGGTAGTCCGGGTACATCATCGGAATCAGGCCCGCATCGGAGGCGCCCTGTACATTATTCTGTCCCCGCAGCGGATGCAGGCCGGTGCCTGGCCGGCCGATCTGCCCCGTCATCAGGGACAGCGCGATCAGGCAGCGTGCATTGTCGGTGCCGTGCACGTGCTGCGAGATCCCCATGCCCCACAGGACCATCGAGGCGCGCGAACCCGCATACAAGCGTGCCACCTCGCGAATGGTGGCAGCCTCGATGCCGCAAATCGGCGCCATCGCTTCCGGGCTGTAATCAGCCACGTTTGCCGCAAGCTCGTCGTAACCGACTGTGCGGCCTGCGATGAAATCCTTGTCAACCAGTCCTTCCGTTACGATCACGTTCATCATTGCGTTCAGCAAAGCCACATCGGTGTCAGGCTTGAATTGCAGGAAGCGGTGGGCGATGCGCGACAGGTCGGAGCGGCGCGGATCGCATACCACCAGCTTAGTTCCCTGCCGCACGGCGTTCTTGATCCATGTTGCCGCCACGGGATGGTTGACGGCTGGGTTGGCGCCGATCAGGATCACCACTTCGGCCTTCATCACGTCCTTGACCGGGTTGGAGACGGCGCCCGAGCCGATGCCTTCCAACAGCGCCGCCACCGACGAAGCGTGGCACAGCCGCGTGCAATGGTCGACGTTATTGCTGCCGAATCCAGTGCGCACCAGCTTCTGGAACAAATAGGCCTCTTCATTACTACCCTTGGCGGAGCCAAAGCCGGCCAGCGCACGCCGTCCATGCTGGTCGCGGATAGCGGCCAGTTTGCCGCCGGCCAGCGCCAGCGCTTCCTCCCAGCTCGCTTCGCGGAAGACTTCGTGCACGCGTTCAGGGTCCATGGTGAAGTCGCCCGACTTGGGCGGCGCATCGGCGCGGCGCACCAGTGGCCTGGTCAGGCGGTGCGGGTGGTGGGCATAGTCAAAGCCGTAGCGCCCTTTCACGCACAGCCTGCCCTGGTTCGCCGGTCCGTTGCGGCCTTCCACATACAGGATCTTGTTGTCCCTGACGTTGTAGGTGAGCTGGCAGCCCACGCCGCAGTATGGGCAAACAGAGTCTACCTTCTTGTCCGGCACGGCCAGCGCCGCATCGCGCGCTGGCATCAACGCGCCGGTCGGGCAGGCCTGCACGCATTCGCCGCACGCAACGCAAGTGGAAGCCCCCATCGGATCGTCCATGTCGAACACGATCTTCTCGTGGTCGCCGCGCCAGGCCAGGCCGATCACATCGTTCATCTGCTCGTCGCGGCAAGCCCGCAGGCAGCGCGTGCACTGGATGCAGGCGTCGAGGTTGACCGCAATCGCGGCGTGCGTGAGGTCGTGTGCGGGCTGCCGGCGGCCAGCGAAGCGCGGCTTGCCGACGGCGAGGCTTGCAGCCCATTGCTCGACTTCATTGTGACGCGTATGTGCTTGCTCCGGCATGTCGGCCAGAAGCAGTTCCAGCACCATCTTTTGAGCTGCAAGCGCGCGCCGGCTGTCGGTCCTGACTTTCATGCCTTGCGCAGGATGCCGGCAGCATGACGGCGCCAGCACACGCTCGCCATCGATCTCCACCATGCATGCGCGGCAGTTGCCGGCCGGCGCCATGCCGTCCTTGTAGCACAGGTGCGGGATTGCCAGGCCTTCCCGGCGGGCCGCCTGCAGCAGCGTCTCGCCTTCCGCGGCCTGCACCAAGCGGCCATTGAGCTCGAACGCGATCATCGACCTACCTCATGCGGGAAGTACTTCAGCACGCAGTCGAACGGGTTGGGAGCGGCCTGTCCAAGGCCGCAGATTGAGGCGTCGCGCATCACTTGCGACAGTTCCCCGAGCAGGCTCGCATCCCACTCGGGCGCCTCCATCAGCTCCGCCGCCTTGGCGGTGCCGACGCGGCATGGCGTGCATTGGCCGCAGGATTCGTGGCGGAAGAAGCGCATCATATTGCCGGCCGCGGCCCGAGCCGTATCGTGCTGCGACAACACGATGATGGCTGCGGAGCCAATGAAGCATCCATACGGTTGCAGCGTGTCGAAGTCGAGCGGAATATTGTTCATGCTGGCGGGCAGGATGCCGCCGGATGCGCCGCCCGGCAAGTAGCCATAAAGCTGATGCCCCTCCTGCATGCCGCCGCAATATTCGTCGATCAGTTCCTGCACGGTGATGCCGGCCGGCGCCAGCCTGACGCCGGGCTGCTTCACGCGGCCGGACACCGAAAACGAGCGCAATCCCGTGCGTCCGTTGCGGCCATGACCCGCGAACCACGCGGCGCCTTTGGCCAGGATCTCCGGAATCCAATACAGGGTTTCGAAGTTGTGTTCCAGCGTTGGACGGCCGAACAGGCCCACTTGCGCCACGTAGGGCGGCCGCAGGCGTGGCATGCCGCGCTTGCCTTCAATCGACTCGATCATTGCGGATTCTTCGCCGCAGATATAGGCGCCGGCGCCGCGCCGCAGGTGGATGCGCGGCGTGCCAGCGTCCAGGCGCGCCAACTCTCGCTGCAGCAAGTGACGGCAGTCATGGTACTCATCGCGCAAGTACACGTAAATTTCGTCAATGCCAACTGCCCAGGCGGCGATCAGCATCCCTTCAATGAATTGCCGCGGATTGCGTTCGAGGTAGAAGCGGTCTTTGAAGGTGCCCGGCTCGCCTTCATCGATATTGACGGCCATCAGGCGCGGCCCCGGCTCGTTGCGCACGATGCGCCACTTGCGCCCCGCTGGGAATCCGGCCCCGCCCAGCCCGCGCAAGCCCGAGCCTTCCAGCTCCGCGATCACTGCCTCCACGGAACGCGCGCCGGACCGGCATTCATTCAGCACAGTAAATTCGCCGGGTTCCGCCACGCCGCGCGCCTCCCCGCCTGGCGCAGGGCACACTGTCGCCGAGGCAGCGTCATCTGGCAGCAGCTTGCAGGCGCCCGCTCCAGCGGCAACTGCCGCCACCACGCCTTCGCAACCGGCCGGCCCAACCGCCTGCTGCCCCACCAGCACGGCAGGCGCCTGGTCGCAGCGCCCGATACAGGGAGCAGCCACCACCCGCACCTCCCGCCCCAGGAGCGCAGGCAAACGCGCCAGCAATTCGCCAGCGCCAGCCATCTCGCACGACAAGCCATCGCACACGCGCACGGTCAATGCCGGCGGCGCAAGCTCGCCCTCGCGGACGATATCGAAATGGTGGTAGAAGGAGGCGACTTCAAAGACTTCAACCTGGGCCATGCGCAGTTCGGCGGCCAATGCTGTCAGATGGGCCGTCGACAGGCAACCATAAGCATCCTGGATCAGGTGCAGGAACTCGATCAGCAAATCCCGCCTGCGCGGCAGGTCACCGAGCAAAGCCTGCACCTGCTGCAGCGCAGCAGGGTCGACCTGCCGGCCTTTCGGCCGCTGGCGCTTCCTCTCCCTGCTGGCACCTTGCACTGCAATAGGAATCATGCCCTGATTCACCCCGCAAATGGACGCTGCTTACCTCAGGGTATCATGCGTAGCCCTGCGGCGGAACATGTTATTGTCAGTACAAGGATGCCACAGCACGGGAGGTCAACCGTGGAAAATTTTCAATCGCAGGCGTCCATGTTGGACCTATACCAGTTGAGCCTGACGATCATTCTCGTCCTGCATGCGCTCAGTCTGGTGCCGCAATGGCAGCGCCAATACTTCCACCCGCGCCTGCTGCGCGTAGCCATGCTGGGAATGATGTTGGGGATAGGTCAGGGAGCGGTCATTGTCGCCGCCGTGGAATATAGCGCCATTGCGCGTGGCGGCGGCATCGCCCTGCTGGGCGCCGCCATCATGATGCATGCCTGGGTCGCGCTGCAAAATCTGCTGGCCAGCTATGCCTTCGTCCACCTGCACCGCGCCAGCGCCATCATGGCCCACCGCATGAGTTGGGCCCAGCGCCCGCTCGGCTACCTGAGTGCCGCGCTGACCGTGGTCGCCGGAATGACGCTGGCGTGATCAGTTGCGGCCGGCCGTGCCGTGCTCAGGCCAGACGATATCGTTATCGACCGAATACAGGCGGCACGGCTCCTTGCTCGCCGCCTGGCAAGCCGCCAGCGCCTTCTCGTTGGTATTTTCGCCCTCCTCCGCCCAGCCCCAAGAACCGGTCGATGAAATCGCAAAGGCGCGCGGTGTGGCCTTGGTCAGGAATTCCCGGTACTGCTCGCGGCCGCGCTGGGGCAGGTACGGCACCGCATTCACGTCCTCCAATGAGGCGTAGCGCGTCGCCTTTTGCGCCGGAGGTTCCGCCAGCGCGTAGACTTCGCGGGTCGGCATGCCAATGCCTGCCAGGAAACGCTCGACTTCCGGCAGCCATACCGCAGCGCCGTCGCGGTTGCCCAGCAAACCGTGCGCATCCTTCTTGAAGGCGCCATAGGCCACCAGCTCCGCCCTGCCGCCGGCCGCAGTGAAGGCGCCATGCATGCGCGCCACCAGTTCCGGGCCGAAGTAGCTGTCGTTCGCGCCGTACATCCACATGCTTGGCAGCTTGTTGCGGCGGCCGTACTCGCCAAACGCCTTGACCAGCGCGCCCTGCCAGTTGCACAGGTCGCCATGCACCTTCAGGCCGCCGGCAAAATTCATGATGCCGCGCACGCCCGGCAAGTCCTGGGTGGCGGCGGCCATGCTCGCCAGGCCGCCAAACGACTGGCCGGCCAGCACGATATGCTCATTGTCGACCCACGCCTGGCTGCGGGCGAAGCGCACCACGTCGGCGATATCGCCTGCCTGCTCGTAGCCGTTGGCGGTCATATTGCAGCCGTATTCGACGAATTTGCCGGTCGAGTTGGCGAAACCGGTGCGCATCGGCACCATTACCGCATAGCCCCGGCGCACAAAGGCTGTGGCCAGGTAAATGAAACGGTCGCGGGCCTGCAGCTTGGGATTGCCCGGGGCCTTGCCATGGTTGACGATCAGCAGCGGAAACGGGCCGGGGCCGGGCGGGCGGAAAACGGTAGTCTCCAGCTGCACGCTTTGCGCGCGGCCAGCTGGAACCATGATGATTTGCTCATTCAGCCGCGCATCGAGCGCAGCTTCCCCGGCCTGCGCGAATGGCAGGCTTGCACAGGCCAGCAGTATGGCGGCGACTCGTGCGGCGAAGGAATTAATGATGCTCTCCGGAACAATGCGTATGGGCAATGTCCCAGATTCTTATGCGCACGGCTCAGGAAAGCAATCCCAAAACGTTAAACGTAGCAATTAACTCAGCTTCTGTAGCATCGAACGCACCGATTCCAGCACTTCATCGGCGAATTTGGGGTCGGTTTTGTAGACATTTCGCGACACCGAAATGCCGCCCACCAGTGCTGCCATGATGGCAACCGCCTGCTGCCGCTGGCCTTCCCCGGCTGGCAATTGGCTGCTGATGTAGTCGACCATCTGGCGGAAGCCGCTGGTATAGCCCGCGCCCACCGAGGCGTCCTGCCGCGCCATTTCACTGGCTGCCGCGGCCAAGGGGCAGCCATCCGCCAGGTTGTCGCGCTGTTCCGGCGCCAGGTAGTAGTCGATCAACTGCGGCAAGTTGATGGGATGCTCGGTCACCCGGCCATAGGCGGTACGGGTACTGAAATTCATCGCTTCCGCTGCCAGCGCATCCTTGGAAGGAAAATGAGCATACAGCGCGCCATGGGTCAGCCCGGCAGCTTTGCTGATTTCCGCAACCCCAACCCCGTCGATCCCCTTTTCCCGAAACAGCCGGGCAGCCGTTTCCACCAGCACTTGCCGGTTTTCCGCCGCTTTTTCCTTGGTGATCTTCATGGCAAGCCTCCTGCATTAATCATTGCGATCATCATCATACCACGTGTTGCGTGGCCTGCTTATTTTTTGGGCAGAATCCATAATTTCCACACGGAATCATGTAAACTGGCGCCATGACGATTTCCGCACTCCAGGCCGGCCTCTCAGGCCTTCAAGCAAACCAGCGCGCGCTGGACGTGGAAGGCCACAACGTTGCCAATATGGCGACGCAGAACTTCCAGCCGCAACAGGCCACGTTCCAGGAAACGCCGGGCGGGACCAGCGTCACCATTTCCACCGCAGCACGCGACCTGTCGGCTGCTGCCAATGCCGGCGGCGCCCCATCGGGCACCGACCCGGCCAGCTCCATTACCAATTCGCTGGTCTACAAGGCCAATTTCGACCTATCGGCCAAAGTGATCCAGGCTGCTGACGAGCGCATCGGCACACTGCTGGATATCAAAGCTTAACGTCGGGGCCTTCCCGCGCTATGCTGTCGTATGTGCAGCGTGGCGGAGGCTAGCATGGACGACATCGAACTCCCCCTTCAGGACCGCAAACAAGCCGCCGAGCTGCTGGCCGAAAAGCTGGCGCACCTGCGCGGCACCCATCCCCTGATCCTTGCCATTCCACGCGGCGCCGTGCCTATGGGGCGCATCATCGCCGACCGCCTTGAGGGCGAGCTGGACGTGGTCCTGGTGCGCAAAATTCCCTCCGCCATTGATCCGGAACTGGCGGTTGGTGCAGTCGACGAGCATGGCAACCGTGAACTGGCGCCCTACTTCAACCGCACCCGCACCAGCATGGAATGGGTCGAACTGCAAACCCACGAGCAGCTTGAATTGATGCGGCGCCGGCGCGCCTCCTACGGCAGCAAGCGGCCGCCGGCCAATCCCGAAGGCCGGACCGTAGTGATTGTCGATGACGGCCTGGCTACGGGTTCCACCATGGCGGCGGCCCTGCGTTCAATCCGCGCGCGCAAGCCTAAACAGTTGATTGCCGCCGTCCCTGTGGCGGCACCGGATTCGCTGGAAGTGATCGCACCTTTGGCCGATGGCATCGTCTATCTTGCAGCGCCGATGAACTTCATGTCGGTCAGCCGGCACTACCGCAGCTTCCCGCAAGTATCGGAAGAAGAAGTCCTCGAACTGCTGACCGGCGAGTAGTGCGACTTTGAATGGCCGTGTATGACACACTGGCGCTGAGGAGGCCGCCACTGGATGACTGAACACGATCCCCGCCAACATGACCGCCGCGAAAATGACCGTGGACAACGACGTCGGGCCGGCGACGCGCCCCGTTACCTCGATCCGGGCGAAACCATCTTCACCCTATGGGGCCGCGTCATCGTGGCGCGCTACAAACGCTGGGCCGCCGCTGCCACGCGGCACATCATCCAGCGGCCTTTGCACATCGGTGTCTCGGCCCGCATCTACCACCCCGAACCCGGCGCCACAGGCCTGCGCAGCAAGAATCTGCAGTACCTCGAAGAGTCGGTGGCGCAATGGGTCATGTCGCGCGACGTGCTGGTGTTCATGATCCCGACGGTAAATACATCAGGCCTGCTGCACCCATCCAATATCCGCCTGCGCGACTATGCGAAGCACCTCGACGGCCTGGTGCTGCAAGGCGGCGCCGACGTTTCGCCTCACAGCTATGCCGAGACGCCGACCAAGCCGGAATGGAATGGAGACCGCGCGCGCGACATGTACGAACTGGAGCTGCTGCATGAATTCGTCGAAGCGGGCAAGCCGGTCATGGGTATCTGCCGCGGCTGCCAATTGCTCAACGTGGCTTTCGGCGGAACCTTATACCAGGATATCGCAACCGACGTGCCGGATGCGCATGCCCACGTCTCCGACGACTACGACCGGCACCGGCACGAGATTACCTTCCCGCCCGGCTCGTCCCTGCCGTCAATGGTGCGGGGGCCGCAACGCGCCTTGGTGAACTCCATCCACCACCAGGCGGTGAAATCGCTGGGCAAGGACATGCAGGTGGAAGCGCTGTCCTATCCGGACAATATGATCGAAGCGATCCGCTATACACGGGCGCCGTTCGTGATGGGCCTGCAATGGCACCCCGAATTCCACCGCGCCGGCGGTGTTGAACTCCTCGACTGTACGGGCATCCTCGACAGCTTCCTCCGTGCCGCCCGCGAAACGCGCTTTTAGGCTGTGGCAGCAAAGGGATTGCAAACACGAATGCGGCGCTCAAACATCTGGCCATGCTGGAAGTCCTCGGTCATAACTTTCGCCGCGCGACTGCAACGAATTCGTTCAAGACCTGAACGCTGATCGTTCCACCAATTTCGACGAGGCGGCTCGCAATACATGACTTGCTCTCGTTATTTGACGTCAAGTAAAGCAAGACATTCGTATCGAAGAAGAGCTTATCGCCGTTCGTTGGCTTCATAGCGATCGAACTTGAAGCCTGCCGGAAGTTTCTTACGATACTTCTTCGCATGTTCAAGAAGACGCCGGACAGCCTGTTTCCGCTCCTCGGCTGTCTCCTCAATGCGATAACTAGGGAATTTTCCTGACTGCAATTTCATCCGAAATCTCCACGAAAGGGCTAAATTATCTTAGCCCCATTCACGGGATCTCGCAGTGCAAATCAATCCTGGTTTGAACTGTCTCAACGCTTGCAGGGCTTCCCGTCGTATTGCAAGCTGACCTGCTTGTAAGCACTGCCGTTCCAGCGTTCGATCGGGAAGCAGAAGCCGGGGCCGCCGATCTCAATGTCGGGCCAGCCGTCCTTGCCTTTGGTGGGCAGCACGGTCAGGATGCCGATACCGTGGGTTACCACCTTCCAGCCGCCGTCGGCTTGTTTGCTGACCAGGAAATATCCCACGCCGGTATCGCCGTAGCATCCGGTTCCGCCTTCGCTGATGACGGCTTCAGGATGTCCGTCGCCGTTCAAGTCCTGCACTTTTTCGATAGCACCCGGCACATAACTTGCGCCCGAGTCTTTGCAGGACTTCCAGTGCTTTCCATGCTGTTTGAATCCGGCGGCCTTGAATGCTGCAGCTTCATCTGCAGCCGGCAATGAAATCGCGGCAGCCAGCGAGGCCTGGCTGAACACCAGGCTAAGTATTGTGATAATCAGTTTCATTTTGCCACCCTCCCCGCTTCGGCCATTCTAATCCATGTGGTAGCTCAGCAGGACCAAAGAGGAAGTGCAATACCCGGCGACGGCTAATGCCTGTTGCTCTTGAGGAACGATGCAGGAGCAAGGGGCGCATCACCAGCACTTCACCCACGTCTGCAAGACAGGCGCGTTCATCGTGGCGCAATGCGACCGCGTCCTGCGGCGAGATGGCGCCTTGGAGGTGCGATCCCGGCACGATGTGCACTGGGCCGTCATCGGCTCCGCAAGGGTCAAGGTGCAGACGCACCGCGACTATCTGCTCCAGCAAGCGGCGCGGCGGCTGAACGTACCAGCCATCTTCCTTGCGCGACCAACCGCGCAGGGCAGGATCCTCGACGCGCTCGCGCACTGGAATGCCCAGGTCCTGATGCACCGGCACCAGCCAGTTCACTGAACCCGACTTCTCGAAGAAGGTGCATTGGACAGCGACATGCCCGGCAGGCAGGAAGGGCCGCAGTGTGAGGGACTTGCGCAGGAATTCCGCCAGTTCAGCGCACCAGGCCTGCGACAGCAAGGTCCGGAAGCCGGCGGTACCTTGGGCATTGATCTGCGCCGCATACTGCGCGCATTGCCCTGCGTCGGCGACGCCTGGAACAACTGCAAAACCACGCTGCGCAAAATCAGCAGCGACAGACATGGTTCAGGGTTTTTCGTAGAAGACCAGCGAACTGCCCAGGGTCAGGGATTCTTCAATATGGGCATGCAGGTCAACGAAGGGTTTCTGTTCCAGCATTTCGGTCTGCAGGATGCTGAAGGCGTCCATCGCGACTTCCTCGAAGCCGAACTTGCTGGCCTCGATAATCGCAGAATCCCACAGGGCATCCGCGCCTTCCTGCAGCAGGAACAGCATGCACTTGTGCAGCGCGTGCTCCTGCGGATGCGCGTATTCATAGACCGGCTTGCCTTCGAAGATTCCTTCGAAGGTATAAATCCCCAGGACACTGTTATCGCTCATGAGCTATTCGAATTAACTGGAAGTGCCTGATTATACGATGGACTTGAGCCAAGCCAATCAGGGGAACAGAGCCGGGAAAAAGCTCAATTCCCCCTGAACTTCGCAATCGCGGCGTCCACTACGCCCTCCACGCTGCCGGAAGAGTCGAATTCCGCCCGCAGGTAGTGCGCGTCGCTGCCCATATGGGTCACCTGCATCAGGTGGTTCAGGGCAGCGCTGCCGCCCAAGGCTTCAGCGTGCAGATCCATGCGGCGCAGCGTGGTCAGGATATCCTCGCGCAGGGACAGGCTTTCGTAGGTCTTCGGATGCACCACAGTGCCATCCAGGCCGAAACGGCAAGCCTGGAAGCGGTTGTAGTTGTAGACCAGGTAGTCGTCCTCCGCCGGCGGCGCTTCCTTGCGTTCAAGGAGGTAGGAGCACAGGGCCTGCAGGTAGCAGGCCAGTGCCGCAGCGCGTTCCACCGTGAGCGGCGTATCGCACACGCGCAATTCGATGGTGCCGTATTCTGGCTTGGGGCGGATATCCCAGTAAAAGTCCTTCATCGACTTGATAACGCCCGTATGCTCCATCTTCGAGAAGAAGCTGTGCTCGAACTCGTCCCACTTCAGGATGAACGGCGCACGGCCGCTCATCGGGAAGGCAAACACACTATTCAGGCGAGCGGAATTGAACAGGGTGTCGTTCCCCTGCACATAAGGCGAGGAAGCCGACAGCGCGATGAAGTGGGGCACATAGCGGCTCAGCGAATGCAGCAGGTACAGCGCATCGTCGCCGCTGGCGCAGCCGATGTGCACGTGCTGGCCGAAGATCGTGAATTGCTTGGCCAGGTAGCCGTACAGCGCCGATACTTCCTTGAAGCGCGGCTTGGAGAAGATCTTGCGCTCCGACCAGCGCTGGAACGGGTGCGTGCCGCCGCCGCAGATGCCGATGTTCAGCGTATCGGCCGCCCGCACCAGCGTATCGCGCGTTTCGCGCAACTGGGCCACCAACTCGCCGTGTTTGGTGTGCACGTCGCTGTTAATCTCGATCATGCTCTCGGTGATCTCCGGCGTGACGTGGCCGGGGAAAGGCTTGCGCGCCAACAGGTGCAGCAAGTCCGGGCTTGACGCGGTCAGGTCGAAGTCGGACAGGCTGACCAGTTGCAGCTCAAGCTCGACACCCATCGTCAATGGTTGCGATGATTTGAATTCTTCCAACGGCATATCAGCCCTCCTCTTTCGCCGTTTCGCGCGCGCGGATCAGCGCACGCTGCGTGATGATCGGCCCCAGCACTTCCATGAACAGCGTCATGGCAGCCAGCGCGGCCAACTCATCGACCAGCACAATACCCATGTAGCGCGTCTGCTCCAGCAGCAGGATGGCAAACACCGACATCGGCGACAACGCCACGCCAATCAGCGCGCCCTTGCGCCACGAGATACCGGCAACGTGCGAGAGCAGTGCCACCGCAATCGTCTTGGTGGCAAAGCGCACCAACAGCAGCAGCAGGCCGAGCGAGGCGCCAAACACCACGCGCTGCCAATCCAGCGTGGACACGGCAAACACGAACAACAGCACCGTCAGCAACTCACCGATTGCGCCGAAGTTACGCTGCGTGCGCGTGAATGTCACGCGGCGATGGCGTGCCATCAGGCCAAAGGTGAGCGTCGCCAGCACCGGCGACAAATCGGCCGCCTGTGTGATCGACACCAGCAGCACGACCACCATGGCAAAGGCCACGGTACCATCGCGCGCCAGCGTGCCAAGGCTGCGCAACAGCGCCGGCACCAGCATGCCTGCCACTGCGCCCAACACGGCCGAAGCAAGCAGCTCGATCACGCTGCGCGACACGGCCTGCGTCAGGCTGCCCGAGGTCTGGAACACCCAGAAGCCCACGACGACCTTGAACACGAACAGCGCAAGCACGCAATTCATCGCCACCAGGTGCAGCAAGCGTTCCGTCACCTGGCCCGAGCTGCGTTCTTCATTAATCACCCGCAGCACACCAGCCGGCGACGTGGACATAGCCAACGAAGCAAGCAACAAAGCCGTCAACGGCGGCATGCCCTGCCAGTAAGCGATTGAAAACACTGCGCCGAATGTGAGCGCAGATTCTGCAAGGCCGCTGACGGCAATCCAGGGATTGACGCGCAGCCAGCGCAGGTTGATGCGGTAACCAAACTCAAACAGGATAAGGCCGAAAGCAATATTGGCGAGCAGTGTTACCTGGCTGCTGCCGTCCGGCACAAGAAGATCGGGCATGGCCTGCGCAAGCAGGAAGCCCACCAAGCCGTACACACTGATGCGCGGCAGATTGGTCCAACGGTGAACGAACTCGCCTGCGAGCCATGCTAGCAGCATGGCGCAAGGCCATGCGAGTTCGTCAGAGATGACTAACAAATCGGTCATAGACTTACCTCCGAGCCGTACTATATTGCATAAGTGAAAAACGTGTCACACGAATCTTAGTTACAATGCCACGTATGGACATGATCAGCGAACACGTTTGCCATGGTGGAGTGCAGCGCTTCTACCGGCATGAGTCGGAAGCGATTGGCTTGCCAATGCGCTTCTCCATCTTCATCCCGCCGCAGGCAGCGCAGGGGCCGTTGCCCGCGCTGTTCTATCTCGCGGGACTCACCTGCACCGAAGAGACCTTCGCCATCAAGGCCGGCGCGCAGCAGCATGCGGCGCGCGAAGGCCTGATCCTCATCGCGCCGGACACCAGTCCGCGCAGCGCCGGCATTGAAGGCGAAACGGCGAGCTGGGATTTCGGCGAAGGCGCCGGCTTCTATCTCGACGCCACGCAAGCCCCATGGTCGCAGCATTACCGCATGGAGAGCTATATCCACGAATTGCGCCAACTGGTGATTGATGAATTGCCGGTGGACCCAAAGCGCGTCGGCATCTTTGGCCATTCGATGGGCGGTCATGGTGCATTGACGCTGGCCTTGCGCAGGCCCGACCTGTTCCGCAGCGTCTCGGCGTTCGCGCCGATAGCAGCGCCGGTGCGCTGCCCGTGGGGACAGAAGGCCTTTGCCGGCTATCTTGGCCCGGACCAGGAAACCTGGCTGCAGCACGATGCCAGCGCTCTGATGTCCGTACAGGACGAAGCGCCCTTCCCCAATGGCATCCTGATCGACCAGGGCCTGGCCGACAAGTTCCTTGAGGAGCAGTTATATCCGGGAGTGTTTGAAGATGCGTGCCGCGCCGCCGGACAGCCTTTGGAGCTGCGCCGGCATGCGGGCTACGATCATGGCTACTACTTTATTTCGAGCTTCATTGCCGACCATGTGAAGTTCCACAGCCGGCAACTGAAAGAACTTACTTCGTAAGCACCTTGCGGATGGTCTCCGCAAGTTCTTCCGCGACGAACTTGGCCACATAAGCGTCGGCGCCGACGCCCTTCACGTGGTCTTCGTTGGTCTTGCCCGACAGCGAGGAGTGGATCACCACTGGAATCTTGGAGAAGCGTGCGTCCTGCTTCACCAGGCGGGTCAGCGTAAAGCCATCCATCTCCGGCATTTCCAGGTCGGTCAGCACCAGGGCTACGCGGTCATCCACCGGAATGCCTTCGGCCTTGCAGCCCTCGGCGATGTGATTCAGCTTGTCCCAGGCTTCCTTGCCGGTCTTCATCATGACGAACGGCGCGTGCATCGCTTCCAGGCCGCGCTCAATCAGGTTGCGCGCCACCACGGAATCGTCGGCGGCCAGGATGAAGGTTCCAGGCTTCAGCGGCAGGCGGCCCACTGCGGTTTCATCGATATCCTTGCCGTCGCTCGGGGTCAGGTTGCGCAGGATGGTTTCCACGTCCAGCACCTGCGCCAGGCGGGTGTTCTGCACGTCGCCATCGACGCGCGCGATGGAAGTCACCATGCCGCCGCCGTGGCTGCCTTCGGCGCTCAGCACCTGGCTCCAGTCCAGGCGCACGATCTCGTCCACCGATTCCACTGCAAAGGCTTGCGTGGTGCGCGCGAACTCGGTCACCAGCATGATGTTCAGGCCCGTCTTCGGCTTCACGCCGACGATGCCAGGCAAGTCCATCACAGGAATGATCTGGCCGCGCAGGTTGACCACGCCCAGCATGTGCGGCTCCGAACCCGCGACTGCGGTCACGGTCGGCATCGCAACGATCTCGCGGATCTTGAAGACGTTGATGCCGTACAGCTCTGAGTTGCCGCTGGTGCTATCGACGCCGAGGCGGAACAGCAGCAGCTCGAACTTGTTGGAGTTTGTGAGGTTACTACGCTCGTCAACTTCTTGTTGAACGGAATTCATCGATCGCTCCAATCTGCTTTAAATGGCATTCCCTTTGGTATGGAATGTTTCGGCAGTATAGCGGCCTTTTTTTAACCGCCGCGAGCGATGAGGGGCAGAAACAACAAAAAAAGGACGCGCGATGGCGTCCTTTCAAGAATTCTGGAGCGGGAAAAGAGTCTCGAACTCTCGACCTCAACCTTGGCAAGGTTGCGCTCTACCAACTGAGCTATTCCCGCAGAGGAGGCGCTATTATGACAGCGACTATCCGGAGTGACAAGTTCTTTTTGGTTTGTCATGCCCCTATAATGTCCGCATGGATTCTATCGAGATAGTTTTGGCAATGCTGCTGGCCGTGATCGCCAGCGCATACGTGAAGCGGATGCTGTCAGGCGGCATTCCCCTGCCGTTGGTGCAGATCGCCCTTGGCGCCGGAATCGCCGCGTGGTCCGGCCACGGCATCCAGTTGGACCCGGAGTTGTTCTTCCTGCTGTTCATTCCGCCCCTGCTGTTCCTAGATGGCTGGCGCATTCCGAACACGGGCCTGTTCCGCGACCGCGTCGTGATCCTCGAACTGGCCCTGGGCCTGGTGATCTTCACTGTCCTGGGCGCCGGCTACATGATTCACTGGATGATCCCGGCCATGCCGCTGCCGGTGGCGTTTGCGCTGGCCGCCATCCTGTCGCCGACCGACCCGATTGCAGTCGGCTCGATTGCCTCGCGCGCCCCGATCCCCAAGCGGCTGATGCACATCCTCGAAGGCGAAGCCTTGCTGAACGATGCCAGCGGCCTGGTGTGCTTCCGCTTTGCCGTGGCAGCCGCGCTGACAGGCACCTTCTCGCTGACCAGCGCTTCGCTCACCTTCGTCTGGCTGGCAGCCGCCGGTATCGCCACCGGCGTCGCGGTGACCTCGGCCATCGCCTGGCTGCAAGGCAAGCTCACCGCGCGCTATGGGGAGCCGGCCGGATCGCCTATCCTCGTCAGCCTGCTGATCCCCTTTGGCGCCTACCTGGTCGCCGAGCGCCTGCACGCTTCGGGCATCCTGGCCGCCGTGGCGGCGGGCATCACCATGAGTTATGTGGAGCTGGGCGGCCAGGCGCTGGCCGCAACCCGCATCCAGCGTACCGCCGTGTGGGACACGGTGCAGTTCACGCTGAACGGCGTGATGTTCGTGCTGCTCGGCGAACAATTGCCCGACATCCTGCGCGGCGCCAGCGAATCGCTGGAACAAAGCGGCCATATCAACTCCTGGTGGCTGGTGTTGTATGCCTTCGCGATCAGCTTCGGCCTGATTGCGCTGCGCTTCGTGTGGGTATGGGCAACGCTGCGCGTGACACTGTACCGCCGCAGCCGCCGTGCCGCCACTGCGCAAGGCGGCAAGCCGCACTGGCGGCTATTGCTGGCCACGGCGCTGGCCGGTGCGCGCGGCGCGATCACCCTGGCTGGTGTGCTGACGTTGCCGCTGTTCCTGCCGAATGGCGACCCGTTCCCGGCGCGCGACCTGACCATCCTGCTGGCCAGTTCGGTAATCCTGATTTCCCTGCTGGCGGCCAGCATCGGCTTGCCGCGCCTGCTGGGCGGCATGCGCTTCCCGGAAGAACCGGCCGAGCGCCAACAGGAAGACATGGCGCGGCGCCAGGCTGCATCGGCAGCCATTGCCGCCATCGAACGCGCCGAACTGGCGCTCGCCGATGCCCACCATCCCGACGTGCTGCCGCAAGCCGCGGCGCGCGTCATTGCGCTGTATGAATATCGCCTGAACGTGGCCTGGTCGGCGGAAGACCAGAACAAGGAACATTTCCGCAAGCTGGACCGCGCCGAGCGCGAACTGCGACTGGCGGCCATGGAGGCCGAGCGCCAGGCCATCTTCGACCTGGCGCGCCACCACCACATTTCCGACGAGACGGCACGCAAGCTGGTGCGCGAGATTGACCTTGTCGAAGCACGCCACCAGAAGAAATGAACCGGCGCGCCACGCTCTCGCTCCTCGTCGCATGGCTGCTGTTCTGGGCCATGATGGTGGCGACTGCGGTGCAGGATTTCCTGCGCCACGACAGCGGTCCCCTGTGGCAGCCATTCCTGTGGGAGTCGTCGTCGATGGCGGTGGCCACCATCCTGCTGGCTGCGCAACGGTTCGGCACGCGGCGCTTTGACGGCATGCTCGCCACGCCGTCACGCTGGTTTATGCGGCAAGCGTTATGGCTGCCGGTCTGGTGGATCTTGTTCACGCCCCTGGCCTTTGGCATCCGGCACGCCGTGTACGCCACGGCCGGCATGACCTACGAACACGAGCCATGGGGCCAGACCTTCCTGTACGAGAACATCAAGATCTCGATCTTTGTCGTGATCTTTACGCTCATTGCCTTCGGCATGCTGTCCTTCCGCGCGGCCGAGCAAGCCAATGCACAACTGCGCACGGCGCAGCTGCACCAGCTCACGCAGCAGATGCAGCCGCATTTCCTGTTCAATGCGCTGAACACGATTTCCTCCCTGATGCACAGCGATGTTGAACGCGCCGACGCCACGCTGGTGCAATTGGCCGACGTGCTGCGCGCCACGCTGGACGTCAGCGGCCAGCAGCAGGCGCCTTTGACGACCGAGCTGCGCCTGCTGCGTGGCTATGCACGCCTGATGGAAGAACGCTACGTGGACCGCGTACAGATCGAATGGGATATCGACGCGGCCTGCGGCGAATGCCTGGTACCGGTGATGAGCATGCAGCCCTTGCTGGAGAACGTGTTCAAGCACACGGTCGAAAGGCGGCGCGGCGTGACGAAGATCGCCATCAGTGCAAAACGGGGTGGCGACAGCCTCGTGCTCGCAGTCCGCGACGACGCCGGGATGCTCGCCGCGAACGGCGCCACAGGTGGCGCCGGTATTGGCGTGAGCAACCTGCGCGAACGGCTACGGGCACTGTATGGCGAACGGGCAACCCTCCGGCTGGTTCAGCTCGAACCGGCCGGCGTGCGTGCGGAAATGAGGCTGCCATGCGTATCCTGATCATCGACGACGAACGCCCGGCACGCGAAAAGCTGCGCCGCATGCTCGCGCAGGAGGCGGGCGTAAGCGCCATCGAGGAAGCGCGCGATGGCGTGGAAGCGCTGGAAAAAGTCGCCAGCTTCGCGCCCGACGCAATCTTCCTGGACGTGCAAATGCCCGAGGTGAGCGGCCTGGAAGTGGCCGCCTCCCTGCCCCATCCAGCGCCGCTGGTGGTCTTCGCTACCGCCTTCGACGAATACGCCGTGCCGGCCTTCGACGCCAACGCCATCGACTACCTGCTGAAGCCTTTCGACGCCGCGCGCCTGCAGCGCGCCATGCAGCGCCTGCGCGAACGCGTAGCCAGCCGCGCCGTGCAAAACGAGCGCGCAACCGGCGCCCTCGGCCTGCCGCTGCAGCAATTGCTGGTCAGCGAGCGCGGCGGCACGCGCGTGGTACAGGTTGCAGACATCCAGTGGCTTGAAACCGCCGACAACTACGTGGTCCTGCATACATCGCAAGGCGCACCGCTGCTGCGCCAGACTCTGACCGACCTGCTGGAAAAACTCGGCAGCGGCTTTGAACGCTGCCATCGACGTGCCGCGGTGCGCCTGTCCCTGGTGGAAAAAATCGACCCGGAAGGCCAGCTCGTCTTGCGCAATGGCGTTCTCGTCCCGCTAGGCCGCATTTACAAGGCCACAATCATGGAAGCCCTCGCACATCGGCAATCCTGATAGAAGACATCGCCGACATGCGCCTATTCACAATACTGTATATAATTACAGCATTATGCGCTTGCAAGCCTTCCAGTTTGAGGTGATCCCCAGTGAGCAGCAGCGTAGGTCGCTGCAGTGTTTCGCTGGCGCCTGCCGGTTCGTGTTTAACAAAGCGCTGGATGTGCAAAAAAGGCGCTTCGAAGGCGGCGACAAATATTTGGGTTACCCCGCTCTGTGCAGATTGCTGACAACGTGGCGCCACGATCCGGACACCCCATGGCTGAAGGAAGCGCCAACCCATCCCCTGCAACAGGCGCTGAAGAACTTGGATCGCGCTTTTGCCAATTTTTTCGCCAAGCGTGCGGGTTTTCCGTGCTTTAAGAAGAAGGGCAGGCGAGAAAGTTTCCATTATCCCGATCCCCAGCAAATCAAACTCGAACAGGGTAACAATCGCCTGTTCCTGCCCAAGTTGGGTTGGCTGCGTTACCGCAACAGCCGCCCAGTGCTTGGTACCGTCCGCAACATTACCGTTAGCCTTCGCGCAGGGCACTGGTCGGTGTCGATCCAGACGGAACGCATGGACGAGCCGGTCACGGCCATCGGCAGCCCGGTTGGTATCGACATGGGCATCGTGCGCTTTGCAACGCTATCGGACGGCGGGCATCTGGAACCGATCAATAGTTTCCGACGGCATGAAATCGCGTTGCGCAAGGCGCAGCAGTCAATGGCCCGCAAGGTCAAATACAGCCGGAACTGGAGCAAGGCGAAAGCACGTGTCCAGCGTGTCCATGCACGCATTGCCAATGTGCGCCGTGATTACCTGCATAAAGCCACAACAACGATTTGCAATAACCACGCGGTCGTGGTGGTGGAAGAGCTGCGGGTACGCAATATGACGAAGTCTGCGGCGGGGACTTGCGCAGCCCCTGGCAAGCATGTGCGTGCCAAGGCCGGCCTGAACAAGGCGATACTCGACCAGGGGTGGTTCGAGTTCCGGCGACAGTTGGCATATAAACTGGCATGGAGAGGTGGCGAGCTGATAGCAGTGCCGCCGCATCATACGAGCCAAATGTGCCCCGCTTGTGGCGTTGTGTCGCCGGAGAACCGGCGCACGCAAGCGGTGTTCAGTTGCATTGGGTGCGGCTATGAAAACCACGCCGACGTGGTCGGCGCAATCAATATATTGCGTCGCGGGGAGGCAATGATGTGTAGCGAAGGGCGGGACGACGCCCGGTTCGCCTGTGTTGTGAATGGCGCAGTGAGGCCGTCATCAGCAGGAACCCACCTTTGTGCTTAAAACGGCCTGCGTGCCGGCGATAGTGCAGAAGGAATCCCCTTCCTTTCCGCGTAAGCGGTGGCCGCAGGCCAAGGCAGGGGAGGAAGTCAAACCGTTCCCCTCAAGTGGCAGCGCCGACTGCGCAGGCAGGCCAAGGCCATACTCAATCCCAACTCGTTGATGCTCCATCGCATTTTCGACGTTGACGGCCGCCTCGAATGGCTGGCAACTACCTACATCCGTACCAGGACAAGAGGATTCCGCGCGACCTATCCGCCGAGACAATTCGCACTTTTATAACGCCACTGTTTGCCCGATGTCATGTGGATCGGCGCACCAGCGACGAATCAGCGTTTCGCTGGACAGGAAGCCATGCTGCCCACTCATCGCCGGCAATTTGAGGAAATCATCGTCCCCCATGAATTGATAACCGTTGACCAGGAGCGGGGAAATTTGCAACATGCAGAACAGGCTGCGGGCGAGTGGCGAGACCAGGTTCGGTTCGAGATCAAGCGTGCCGGCCACGTCGAACTCCAGGCATTTCTGGCTGATAGCGACGCTCTTGCTGCCGTCCTTCACTGTAAGACCGTCCGTCACGGCTCGACGGGAGATAGTTTCGTCTCGAGCGCGGCGCAGTGACCGGTTGAAAAGCAACTCCATTCCCCGCAATGCCTCAAATACCATGCCGGGACTCAGCCCATATTGCAGCAGGCGTTCAGCGGACGGGTCGCCTTTACGGCAAGATGGATGATAGTTTCGCAAGTGCTGCAACAACTCGTGGTCAGGCTTGCCGGCAGCTTTAAGCGCCATCTCCCAGTCGCCAAGCCTCGCAGGAGGACGCCGGTCGTCCAGCTTGTCCAGAAGCGCTGCCCAGGCATCCGCAATCACTTGCTGTTCATCCGCCAGAATGGCTGCGATGTCGGACTGCAAATCGTCCGCCTCGACTGCACCGCCATCGTTGCCCTCCAGCGCAGCATACACGCTTGCCATCCATTCGGGATGCTCGACAAGTGCCTTGCACTCGGCTGCGCTGAATTCCATATCCTGGTCATCAAGCGCCTGGCGAATTTGCGGGGCATTGGCTCGCAGGCATTCCAGCGCTTGGCTGTCATTGATACCGGTGAGCGCTTTTTTGAGAATATCAAGTTCCGTCATGATGTTTCTCCCCTGGCGAACTGGTTGCTCTATGCCTCGAATCGAGTTGAGCAGGGCTTGCGCAAATCGCGCTCTTGCCTGGTTCACCTTTTCTGTTGAAAGTCCGAGTTCGGCGGCCACGTTGCGTGGCGACTGGTCCAACACCCAAACCCGGTAAGCGATATCGGCGTCGGCCGATTGCGGCCAAGCCTCCATCAATTGCAACGCAACCCGGCTGACCGTGGCAGCCAACTGGTCGCGCAAGCGATAGCGCGTGAGATGGTGTTTCTCCGCGAGTTCGCGCTCGCCGGGCGCATAGTCCGACAGGAAATCGGCCAGCAGCGCCTGCTCCGCCTCCGGCAGTTGCGCAATGGCAGCCTTGAGCCGGGCTGTCTGCTGCTTCATTTCAGCAGCCTCAAGCGGCAAAGGATCGGCCGCGGCCAGGTCGAGGCATTCTTCGATATCGACAGCGCGCGAGCGCAACCGATGCAGTTTTAAATGCCGGCGACGGCCAAAGCGATAGAAGGCGGTGGCAAGGTAAGGCGCGAATTCGCCCTTGGCCGCGTCAAAGCGGCCATTGAGAGGCTCCCATTCGAGGAAGAAGTCGTGGATCAGGTCGCGGGCGTCGTGGGGCTGGATGTGGTAGCCATCGCGCACCAGCTTGCTCAGCACGCGCCACAGCAGCGGCTCGTACTCGATAAAACTCCTCACGGACGGCAACGCACTCATCAATATCTCCAATCGGGGCACTCAATACAGTCATATTGCACGGCGCCCGCCGACTGGTTGAAATCTACGTCAAACAATGCGTTCGCCCCTGCCAGATGCCGTTCGCCACTTATTGCTGGCCTGGCAAGACCGCCGTCCTTAAGCTGGATTCGTCACCAACCCAGCTTGCCAAATCATCATGCAAAACCAACGCTTGTATTTCCTCGACTGGCTGCGTATCGGCGCCTTCTTCCTTCTCGTGCTGTACCACACCGGCATGTATTACGTGACTTGGGACTGGCACGTCAAAACGCCCCACCCCAGCGACGCCATCGAACCGCTGATGCTGCTGTCTTCGCCTTGGCGCATGTGCCTGCTATTCCTGATTGGCGGCGCTGCAGCCGCCTTCCTGCTCGACAAACTGGGGGGCAAAGGCCTGGCCAAGGAACGTAGCAAGCGCCTTCTGATTCCACTCATCTTCGGCATGTTCTTTATCGTGCCGCCACAATCGTACTTTGAAGTGGTATCCGACGTAGCCTACCAGGGCAGTTACTTCGACTTCATGCAGCTGTACGTACGCGCCTACCACGGCTTTTGCGACCACAATGGCTGCCTCGACCTGCCAACCTGGAACCACCTGTGGTTCCTGCCCTACCTGTGGATCTACACACTGCTTCTGGCCGCCATCGGCAGCCGTCGTGTGCAAGCCGTGGGTGGCTGGCTCCTGAGCCAGCTCCAGGGCTGGAAGCTGTTCGTGCTGCCGGTCGCTTTCCTCGCAGCGGGCCGTATCCTATTGCTGCCGCACTGGCCGCACACCCATAACTTGACCTCCGACTGGCATAACCACGCCATGAGCCTGCCCTTCTTCCTGCTCGGCGCAGCCATGGCCCGCCGCGGCGAGTTCTGGCAACACCTGGAGAATGCCCGCTTCGCCGCGCTGGGCTTCTTCCTCGCGAGCTGGGCTACCCTCATCTTCTTCTACTCGACGGGAGAGACCTACAAGGACTGGCTGCCACTGGCGCGCACCGTGTACGCTCTGTGCCAGTGGAGCGGTATCGTCGCCGTCTGCGGCTTCGGCCACCGCCACCTGAATTTCGACAGCGCCAAGCGCCGCTACCTGACGCAGGCCGTGTTCCCGGTCTACATCCTGCACCAGACGTTGATCGTCTGCTTGGCGATGGGCTTGCGCGAAGCTGGATTGGCGCCAGTGACCGAGGGTGCAATGATCGTGGTGCTGACATTCGCCATCAGTTTTGGAGTCTTCGAAATGGTACGCCGCGTACCTCTTCTGCAGCCGTTATTTGGTCTGGCAAAGTCCCCGGCAACGACAGCAGAGGCACCTCTCAGCGTTGATCTGTCCGCCAATTCATCTACATTTCGGGAAACTTGAACTCGCGCTACGCTAGAATCAACAACTAGAGGCCGTTCGGGCAGCGACCAACCAGGTTACGCCCGTTCGGTTCGCGAAGAATCCAACGTTAGCTGATCGGTGCGACACCGTACGGACACGACAATACAGTCCGTACTATTCTGAAATTATCGTGGCGGCGAATTCGAGTGGTGGCCACGACCCCGCTTTGAAAGGGGATCTCATGCGCAAACTAATCATCATGCTTGCGATGGCGGCGTTCAGCTTTATGCCGACCCTCGCACCGGCCAGCGTCAGCATTGCCGTTCACGTAGTCCAGTATCCCACCTTGCAGCGGATTCCAGGCTACCCGGTGTATTACGCACCACGCCTCCATGCGAACTACTTCTTCTATGATGGACTCTACTGGGTCTACGTAGACGATGCATGGTATGTCAGCCCCTGGTTCGACGGCCCATGGGATCTTGTCGCCTTCGACAGTGTGCCGCTCTTTATCCTGCGCATCCCTGTCCGCTATTACCTCTATCCGCCCGTAATATTCAGCGGTTGGGCGCGAAATGCTCCACCGCGCTGGGACCGTGTCTGGGGACCGGACTGGGCGCATCGACATCCCAGTTGGCAGCGATGGAATCGCGCCGCAACCCCGGCGCCAGCCCCTCTGCCAAGGTATCAGCAACGCTTCACACGGGACAACTATCCAACTGACGTACAGCGGCGCGAACTCGCCCAGCAGCATTACCGTTACAAGCCGCATGACTCGCAGGCTCGCGAGACGTGGCAGGCACATATGGGTAATGCCTCCCACCAGGACTACAAGCCGTCGAGTCCACCACGCCAGTCACGGGCCGAGATTCAATCCCGTCCCTCGAACGCACAGGACAAAGACATGCGTCCAACCGCGCGCGAGCATGCAAATCGGGACCGGCCTTCACCGCATCGAGAAGCTCCCGTGGCTCGATATGAACGCCCACCTGCGCGAGCCGAAGCGCCACATGGTGATGCAATGATGCATCGCGGCCAATCCGACGTACGCGAATCTTCCCGCAACGCGGAGCCTAAACACGAAGGGCGGCCGGAAAAGCACGGCAGGCCCGATAAGGAAGAAGGCCACGGTAATGGCAAACGTCATTGAGTCAGGAGAGGATGCGATTCAATTTCGCACGCCGAGCATGTTGCGAAGTCACGGCCTCACAGTGCAAATGCGACGCGGCGGCGGAAACGAAAAACATACGTCAGGCCCACCCTTCCCGTCCGTTCCCGCCCCATATGAGACATTCATCGTTCTCTAGGCCAAACAGTCAACCGTAGCGAATCACCAATCGAAAAACTGTTAGCCGATAAAGCGCACCCATCCGTCAGAAGTGGCGCGCTCATAATCTAAAAATACTCGCATGTTCAGTTAATTGATTGGGTCCATCTGCTGATGGCCGGATGTTGCCAGCAGCACCATATACTGGTCAAACGTGGTTTCATCGGTTTGCTTTATCGCAGTAGCAAGGCTCAAATCTTCACCCTCGTTTTAATAAGTAATAGCGGAACGACGCCAATGTGGCTCCGCCAATCACAAGTGCTACGCATAGCCGAACTACTGTCGCGGCCTGAATGGAACACCACGCATAACCCGGTGCGCACGAAGCCTGTAGAAAAGCTTCATGCAGCGATGTTTCCCCCATTAGATAAAGGCCGACCACAACGACCATCAACATGGCGGCGCCGCTTGCGAATGAAACGGACAGGCCACCACGCCAGTCGAACGCCAGCATTGCAGATGCGATCAAAAGTGCACCGCTAGCCAACGCGATAATGAATGCGCCATTGAATCGAAATGGGTCAATAAGTAACTCATACGCCTGGATACCGAGGAGGCTGCCTGCAAGTGCCGCAAAGCCGCAAATTGCTGCAAGAGCCAACCTAGCGAACTCAAAGATCCTGAGAGGTCCCCGCATGCTCATAGTCTCACTCCTTCACCTTCTTTGAGTAAAAATTGACCAACGTCGGCTCCTGGCCGGCTGCGTTCGCCGGCGCCTGAAGCTTAACGCCGCGTCTGCTGGAGGCCGTAGGGGACATGGTCGTCGGGCTCATGCAGCGGACGGGAATCATCCCCTCGTTAATTGCGAGACTGCCACTGGTCTGCTGGTCAGTATTCAATGTGCATCGTTCTCCGCAAAAAATTATGGCATTCACTTGCTGCAATATCCAAGCTTGCGGAAACTTGTCCGAGATACTTGATCACGGCTTCCTCAATCACTCGGGAGCGAGCGGGGCTCAGCAATCCTTTAGGGTTGCCAGAGTGAAGCAGTTCGACACAGTGCCGAAGTACATCGCGCACCGCAACGAGTTCGGCCGCCACGTTACGCGGCAGAATCGTCATTGGCAAAACCTCTTCGTCAGTCCAAAGAGCGGCATTGCCTATTGCATCGGCCAACTCCGCATACCGGAATCCTTCGATGGAATCGCTCTCCAACTCGCCTTTCGCTTCGCGAGCCATCTCTCGAGCAAGAGCGATCCGAAGTCCCAAAGCATGGGCTGCGATTACTGCGCGTGCCGACTCCTCACTTGCTCGCCTGCGCTCAGCGGCCGTAGCGAGCCAGATCGTCCCGATTAAGGTACCCAAAGTTCCAATAGCGCCTAACCAAGCAGCCCAGTCCCCCGCCGTCAAATCGCTCCAGCATATCAAGTTGTAGCCGGCCAGACTGGACATGCTCGTCGCAATCAGCAGACACAACCGCATGACAGGCGGATCAAAGAAGTCAATTACTGCTTTCATAAGAAAATTTTAGCTTGGCCACAATTTCTGAAGTTGAGCAGTTCTTGAATCGCTACAGACCAACCGCACTACTGCTGATCTGGCTGTGTCTGCCAAATCAAAGTTGAGATACTACACATCATCTTCGCTCTAATTATCGGGAGGCGGAGCGAACGCTTTATGTTCAGCGATCTGCTTTCGAACTAAGTCCTTCAGTTCCACCAACGCAACCTTTGCTGTTTCGTAGCTAGCGTTAAACATTTCAAGTGCCTGGTCCCGCTTAACTTTCTTCAATACGCCATTGCTGTCGAGAGTATAGAAGAGGTTATAGAAATAGCTCTCCTCCACTGTCTTTCCGACCATCAGTACCGGATGTGCATCTGTGGTGTTGTGTGCAAACGAGTTTCGAAGTTGGATAACTTTGCTTAACGCATCCTTCGGTAACTTGTATCGCAGTTCATGCGAGATCGCCATGACGACTTTGAGCTTAGCACCCAGCGGCATGATTGACGTATCCAGCACTACGCTCCACATGAAGTACCAGGCGTGTTTCCGGGGAGCGACGTAGTCCGATATGATTTGGTTGAACAGGTTTTCAATGAGCCCCGCACGGTTAATGACCATAACCAAGTCTTGAATCAGTTCCTGACTCTGTTCGTTCAAGTTGTTGTCGACCACGTTTTTCTCCGACCTGTCTTTATTGTCAAAATTTCTGTAACCGTCTAGTTCCCTTGGGTTGCATTTTCAATCGCCTGTGCAAACCTTTAATTCCTCGCGATAGTCTTGCTCTAGCTTACTTCCTATCAATTTCATGATCTGACGCCTACATTTCTATTACATCGGAATATCCAGTTCCGGCTATTGGCCGAATTCCGCCGTGAAGGTATTGGAAATTATTGTGAAGCTTGATTGAAGTTCTTGATAACCCGATACTTAATGTATTGATTTGTCGCCTCAAGTACCTCCAGTTGCGCTCCCTTGTAACCGATAACTTTCGATTCCGAAAGGTCGTACTCGACATTATTATTGAACGCTGGGCGAGCCAAATTGCTGGAAAATTCCCGATATCCAATATTGATTTTGTTTCCGACCTTACCGCTATAAATGAGTGTCTGCTGGAAGGAGTCCTGTGTGAGAATCGCCTTTTTTGTACGCTCGAAGATTACGTTGTCGCCGCATGAAGTTGCGTTGAACACCGTGACGACGCATAAAGTCTTGGTGCCTTTCTTTGCCATCACGCTTTTCCATGGATCAGCCAAGGCAGCCTTATCAACCTTACCCGCATCCTCTCCGGAGCCTGGTAAGTAGAATTCTGCGCTTTCGTCCTCACCATGCTTGAGATAGTAGCCAGGAAATAAGTCATAAGCCCAGCTAATGTCGCCCTTCGTAGGGAGGTAGATTGCCTCATGCTCCTTGTATTTTCCTTGCCGCAGTAACACGTCGCCAACGTTACTAATCTGCGTGGTACCCAAAGGGGGCTCACTAATGGACGTCACGTTTGCCGAATAATTGTACTTTGGGGAAGTGCAGCCCAGCATGCTTAACCCGGCAATCAACGCAATGACGCTGTATTTGTACACGATACCTCCTTCGAAATTTCATGGATCGTCAATGGCTGCAAATGGCCGTTGTCAGCCCTATCTAAATCATCGCTTTTTTGACTGGATGCTCTTGTCCCAAACACTCCAATCCTCTGGCAGATAGCATGTTTCGAATACGTATCTATGCAGCTTATATTCATCCTCGTCGTCGATAACTTGGTAAACTATCGGAACAAGACGCTCGATAATTGCCTCCGAATAGACGGATTTTGAGCTATTGCTAAAGCGCGCTCTAATGCGCTCTCCACCTTCGACCTCCGGAAGTCCCTGTTCCCGATCGATGCTCAGGTAAAACAAAATGTCTTGTCGCGCTAGGCAAAACTTGGCAGCATATAAGTCTTCTTTGATTGGCAGGCCTGCGTGTTTCGTACATTCGAGGAATTTCCTTGCCGCGAAATCGGAATGGTCTTTCGAACCACTTTTTTTGATTTCTTCATTGACCTCTTTAGTGGTAGCTGCCTGAAACTCCAGATTCGATTTTACATCTAGCAACGATTGCTTGGAATTTATCAGATGCATTGCATTCCGAGCGATGCTCAGTGCCGTCAATGCCTGAGCTTCACATTCCCGGAAATCTTTACGCTCGAGTAGCAGTTCTTCTGAATTTGCAGATGAGAAAGCGGCCAAAAGTATCAGAAGGGCGATTAATTTAATGCTGCGCATAGATAAATTGTAGTTAAAAATTCTGACGGTCCGGTTCTGGCCGTTACCGACCGCCTCACCCTGCTACGGTTGTCACCCAACGGGGACCAAATCATCGTAGTATGACCAACCAGGGTCGTCCTGGGAGTGAATCTCCAAAGGATAGCGCTCGCTCTCCTGCGGCATATCTGTTAGCCGCTGCAAGAACAGCTTGGGCTGCTGAAGATAGAATACGAACTCTCGCTCGGACCTTCCGGTAATAACTGCAACAAGCCAGGCTGATTCGTCTTTTTCTACAGCCGCAATAAGTCGATTTTCGAATGTTTCAAGGCAGGCGGCTTCATCCGAGCTTGGAAAGCCATTTTCGTCCGGCACGCTCATGTGCCAGAACACATTGAGCCGCGTCGGGTACTCACTACGGGCGATGGGCTGAGAGAAGCGTCTGTGTCGAACGAAGAACGGATACTCTCCCGTATGACCTTCGGCAAGTGTCCAGGCTGCACTATCGGCAGATTCAAACATTAGTCGTCCTCAAAAAATGTGCATCTCTACTTAACGAAGGTCCGCGCCTGGCCGATTGTGCGCGGTCGTCTGCCTGAGGCATGCACCTCACCTCAGTCACGAATTCAACCAATAACAAAGATCGGTCCAAGTTTGTTCGTGTTGTGGATGCGTGGTGTCGGATTCGAAATCATGAATTTGAATTTTTTTCTCCCACAACGGGAACCACAGCGGATCCTTCAGATCATAGGTGTTAACCGATCGGACATTCTTCGTCATCTCTCGATTACAGGCGCCGAACTGGACAAAGTTCACCTGAGACTCAATCAGTGAATAAGGATTCGGCCCGCCCGCTTTGTTGGGAAAATAAAGCTGAAAAACATCGTCTTCCCAAAAACAGATTGGACAAATGTCGTACGAACCAGGTGGGTCCCCAAAGACGTAATAGCCACAACACGGGCAGGTGTACATTGATCCCAAAAATAGTAAATTTCGCAGGTTAGCAATATAGCATGTGAGTGACTTCGAGACTATATCGGTCGGCCATTTACGCGGCCCCTCATAAGAACAAAATCCTACATCGACCGGATTCTGCCCTTGCCGGATCGCATCTCAACGTCACCCAAAAAGCTCAGTCAAGTGGATGGCAGAAGTAAATATTCCACCATGTTTTGGTCGAGTTTCGGCCGCAACGGCATTACAAGCCGATTGGAGATCGTCAATTCAATGGGAAATCGTCCCTCGCCTTTGCTGGAGGGACAACAGATCATAAGCAGATTCGTGTCTTCGCTCGGTGCCCGAGGTCAACCTGCCGTTTGTTACTGCGGCGATTAATTCAGGACTTTGCGTGACCGCTTTGCACGATACATCTCGGCATCTGCTATCGCGAGGGCTTCCTCCAGGTCGATGCCGGGTTTGCGCATGGCCATGCCAATCGAAGCCCTGACGTCATAGCCGGCCAGCGTTTCCTGCACCCGCAGCAGCATGGCCTGGGCATCGAAGTAGTCGCATTCAACCATCAGCATCGCGAACTCATCGCCGCCCATGCGTGCCACAACGTCGGAGCCACGCGTAACTT